>Ga0209700_100378_pt1 | contig 80798 bp, 27 predicted proteins | sample SiratroredBW_FD_187528 | JGI IMG/M metagenome (GOLD analysis project Ga0209700, IMG submission 187528) | Root nodule microbial communities of legume samples collected from California, USA - Siratro red BW (SPAdes) (version 2) | ecosystem: Host-associated > Plants > Roots > Nodule | place: USA... | reverse complement strand
ATATATATATATATATATATATATATATATATATATATATATATATATATATATATATATATATGTTTTCACTTTCCTATCATGATTGATTATTGTTTTGAGTATCCAATAAAGTTTTTCTTCAAATTGGATATCTATTAATTAAAATTTGATTTAAGTCTCAATTGTTTTACCCACGTGTTTCCTAACTTGAAATTCATGCCACACAATATTGAATATTAAAGAATGATATGTATTTAATTATTTTTGTTACCAATAAGTTATATCACTATATTATGGACAATATATTAATTGATGATAAAAAATAAGTCAAGTGACCAGTAGAAAAATATATAATTATTTCATTAATTACTTCAAAAAGTCAACATAATAACAGGGAAAATATAAATAAATATTTATTTGAAAGATTGAAGTCAAAATTTTATAATTTATTATATATCCAATTTAAAGAAAAAAGTTATTAAATATTCAAACTAAAAATCAATCATCCACAAAACTTATTTAATTACGTGTCACCCCTGAGTAAAATTAACAGGAAAATAACCCTTCGACAACCATCATGTCTAAAACAATTTTTTTATAATTTGATTTAATAGTAAAATATTATATATAATTATCAATGCATGGTATAAAATAGGAAGGTGTAAAGCTATCATGGTCTAAATTAATAGTTAATATGTTATAGCATTATGTTTTGCAGTCACAAATATTTTATAGTTAAAAGTTTGACTTTCAATTAACAATCCTCTGCATGCTAGGATACCAGCAACCACACGAAAAATACTAAAAACTTAAGTGCCAAAATAGAGGGTTCTTGGTGAATAATTTGATAATTTTTCTTAGAAGTTTCAATCCAAAACCATGAAAGCTTACCATTCTAACAATAGAGATGACTTGAGGTCTAATTAGATAAAACAACAGCTTTAAGTTTTAAAGTTTTAAAAAAAATTAATATTCATATATTATTATAAAATAAAAAAATATTTAATTTTAAAATTATATTAAAAAAATTAATTAAAAAATTAAAATATTTTAATTGAGTTTAAATTTACATAAATGTTATAAATATTATTTAGTAACTTTAAATTTATATTAATATTATAAATATTATTTAATGAATAATATTTTTGAATTTTTTATAATAAATTAATATTTTTTTTAAAAAGAAATAAACAATTAAAGAATCTTAAAAATTAAAACTTTTCAATTTTTTTATCTTTTATCTATATTCTAACAAATTGACATTATTTTTTATATGTCTTTTTATTATTTAATTTTCTCACTTATCTTGTTATTTCTTTACTTATCTCTTTATTTTTTTCCTGTTTTTATCTTTTTATTCTTTCCATAATATTATTTTAATTTATTTATAATTTTAAATTTTTTAAATTTGTTTCCTCATTTTATAAAAAAGAATTATTTTTTTAATTTATTTTAAGTTTCCTAAAATCTTGAGTCATCAGTGCCTAACAGAGACAGCTTGAAAATTTCTACATCCTAATACATCATCTTGATCTATATATTGATATCACCTTCTGTTTATCAGATCCTTCTGCAGGGATTATACATTTACCATATAGTATCCAATTCATCTTCCATCACTATCAATCTGTGCCTGGGGATCCTCTGCATTTCCTTAAAAGTTTGACTTTCAAGGCTGTTAACAATCCTCTGCATGCTAGGATACCAGCAACCACACCAGAAAGACTAAAAGTTTAGGAAAAAATAATTTGACACTACTGTTATTTTATACTTTCATTTGACACCTATTTTTATTAATAAAATATTATATATAATAAAATAATAATATATATAAGTGTTAAATAAATATTGAAATGAAATAATGTTAGAATATTACCACCCAAAAATTTAAGTGCCAAAATAGAGGTTCTTCTTGTTGAATAATTCGGTAACTTTTCTTACAAGTTTCAATCCAAAACCATGAAAGCTTAGCATCCTAACAGAGACAGCTTGAAAATGTCTACATTCTAATACTTTATCTTGATCTATATATTCATATCACATTCTGCTTTTCTTCTACAGTAGACATGCATGGATGTCAGATGCTTCTGCAGGGATTATACATTTGCCATATAGTATCCAATTCATCATCTTCCATCACTATCAATCTGTGCCTGGGGATCCATTTTCATCAGGGTATACCTGTAAATCCTCATCACAGAAACATTAACGTGAGAGAAAGAACAAAAAATGATAAAGTAACAGTTGAATTGGAATCAGTAACAGTGGAATTGCTGTCACCTGGTGATTTCTTTCCTCACTAAAGCTGACAGTTCTGATCTTCAACTCCCCTCTATTTGTAGTTAACTCATCTAATATTTCAGCATTCACTATTTCTACTGATCCAACTCTTGGTGATTCCATCTCCTGTTAGAAGTAAACAAGCTCTTTCAGGTCCCACATCGGAGTGCAATGTAAAAGGAGAATTAAGACGAAATGGTAATAATATTGAGTATGGGATCATACCCTGAAAGACCTATTTGGAGCAGCAACTATTTCTTCATATTCAGCTGCATCTAGTTCCCTAAGATGGTGAGGCTTGAACAGCTTGGGGAGAATATGCTGCCTCAGTGCGATCAGCAAAAAGAAAGGCAAGGGGAAGAGTATTCCAGCTATGGGAATCCATGTCACTCCAAAGCAAACCAAGAAATACACAAATTGGAAGAGTGTGAAGAATACTATGTATCTGTAAGGTACTGACTCAACAAAGGAAGCATGATCACCCTCCAACAACCTACCAAAATTATATATAGGTTGGTGTTAGAAATATAATTAATTGAATGAAATATTGACAGTGGAAGTTTCATGCTTTAGTAAAAAAGGTGAAGAATAGTGACTTTTACTTACTTGTACCGTCTACTAGGTGTTACAAAAAGGAGAAGGATCCTTTCCCAGAATTGATTTCCTGGGAGACTATCAATGGCCATGTAAGCAAAATATCCCCACAGAACTGAAGTTGGTATCTTTTTTATGGCAGGCATGCCAAAGACTGATGCTCCTACAAGGACTGATTGTAAAAGATTGCTCACTCTCTGCTCCTTTACTCTGACAGGCAAATATGCATCAATGTGTTTTTCAGGATCAAAGCTACTCTTGTTGTCACGTCCTTTGTCTTCACCGTTTAAGACAACCTCTTTCAAATCCTCTAGTTCTTTGACCACTAAATGATTCTGCAAGCAATCAAATTCACGAACAAAAGAAACGTATCAGTTGACTTAATTGGACAGGGGCAAGAGGATAAACGGTGTATATGCTTACATCTGGAGAGTTATCCATTTCTATGAACACTGATTGCATCTTCCCATAGATTTCAGAATTGCTAGCTTTCTGATTTATGCTTTCCTTGGCACTTTTAACCATCTTTCTTCGGATCAACTGCCATTGGAAAAAAATAAAATAAAATCACCCTATCAAGTATTCCATTCAATCGTGATAGTCACTAATACTACTCATTTATCCTTTCCACCTGTTTCTTGAGAACAGCCAGGCTCTTGGTGTGCATAGGAGATTGAGGAAGAACTCCATTTGAAGGGGGTAAGCCAATCAATCCACAAAGCAAAGTCTGAACATATTTATCCAAAGAAAATCATCAATTCCACTCGGATCACTAGTGTAAATGACCATTAAACAGATAAGTACAAGAGAGAGATATACTGTTAGTCCTAGCAACAATATGTCATAGTGGTATGCAGAAGGTTTCTTGAGATTGAATTCCTTCTGTTGTGCCATCTGAGAAGCCACACTGTGGTCAAAGAAGTAAAGCCCCGCTATCATTATGGCGGGAATAAAAGCAGCAAAAATATATGAAGGAGAAACCTTCCCCATATCCTGCAGAAAATGCTATATAAGTAATCTCCAAAACTACTAAAGTAAGAAGTGCTTGATGTGATTATATGCAATATTACGGATTACTTTGATTACTGTCCAGTGATGTAGAGATGTAGAATCCCAAACAAGAGGAGAAGTGAGCCTTCTGGGAACTCCAGAAGGCACTGTACTCGGTACTATGAATGATAGTGCTGTCCACACCACCACCATGAAAGGCACCCCATAATCAGCAACGAAACTTCTAAACCACCCTGTTCAATAAACAAACAATGTCAGATTCCCCACTGCAACCATGCTATGGCTCAAATCACTTGAAATTCATTTAACAAACCTGTGCCATATAACCATGACCTTGCTTTTCTGCTCTTTAAAGACGTATAGAGAAGGCCAAAGGTGAATATAACACCCAGCAATCCATTTGCATACAGCCAATCAAAATTGTACTTTTCCGATGTTGGGTCTCCTTCTTTAGGAACATTAAACTCACTCACAATACCCTGAACTTGCAAAAGCTTGTATCAAAGTCCTTTTCCCATGTCATATGCCAAATCATGTTTAATTTGATAGTTGATAGCTAGACTAATATGCCACAAACTGACCTTTATTGCCTCTTGAAGGAACAAGACTGTGATCAACATGCCAAAAAGCTCACCCGCGATCCTTGTAAATCTATTGATGATATTTCCAGCATTGAATATTGCTAGAAGAAACAGCAAGAGAGCAGTCCATACACACACCCTGGGATGTCAAATTATATGAATTAGACATTGATTTCACAACGAATTTCGGTCATACAGAAAGTGTTTTTCTTACCATCCTGCCCAAGCTAAAAAGAGTTCTCGTCCCAAAGAATCCTTATCTTTGGCAAAGTTGTACAAATAGGTGTACATAATGATAGTGGGTTCAGCCACTCCTACGATTAAGAGAGGCTGGCCACCCAAAATTGAGTGTATGATTCCACAAATAGCTGTAGAAGCCAGCGTTTCTACCGTACTCAAGCTTCCATCTATATACAAACAAACAACAACTTGTTCAATCTCACTGTCAAGTTTTTCACTTACAAAGAAGTATTTGACAAGTTATAATCCTTCTATGAACGAAGTGTGTTTACGTTGCAAACATCTTTTGTACACACATATATGTTAAGATAAACCGGATAAGAGAAGAAGATGAAAAAACCTGTGTCTCTACTTAGCTGCTCGCCAAAGGCAATGACTGGAAGAGCAGAAGCAAAGAAAATATAGGTTGTTGGGGCAAATATTCTGTCAACAAAAAGAGATTTTTCATTAAAGAGTACCACTTTTTGAAAAAGTCTGCATAATGAGGATCTGATATATAAGAAACTCACCCAGCTCCTGTGTAGAGACCAGTTGTCCAATCATCTTTATAGAACACTGCTCTTCCTCGAAGGTCGTCTTTAACACCCTTGAAAGGTGTTTTTAAGCTCTCCATATCTGCATCCACACTCTGATGAGTCAACACTGTAAAAAATTCTCAAGCATCCAAAGGCATAGAAAACGTGAAAGTGGGGTTCTCTCTATTGGTTTTGGCTTCTTTCAACAATCAATTTGACTGCAAACAGGGCACATGGCCATTACCGCAACGCTCAAAAAGAAATTTAAAAAAGAAAAATAAAACTGAAAAAGACGGAAATGTATGACTTCACACACGCGTTCAATTCAAGATTTGTTTTCAGTTTCTGGAAGTTCTGTTCGACGACCAACAAGAAACCATAACCGAAAAAGAGGTATAAATAACACAAAAACAAGACACCACAGCGATGAACACAAGAAGAAAAAAAAGTTAAACAAGAAACAAGAATTCCACGACACAAAACAGAAGCCAAACTCGTGGCATTTACAAGTACATGCAGAATTATTACACAAACCAACGAACAACGTTTGAACAACAAAAGGGCATGATATCATGCAGATTAAAAAACGAATACATATATGTACGATGCATAGTTAATACTTAATGGAGAATTCATAAGAAGAAGAAGAAGAGAGATTATACTGTACGTAGCGGAGAAATTGACGTGGCCACGAGGAGAAGAGCAAAACAAGTATTTGAATTGGTTTTGCGTTTGAGTTTTGGTGCTTTTTATTACTCAGAAGAGTAATGAGACGAGAAGGGAGGCAAAGTCCACGTTATTTAAAGGGTGAATCCTAACTGGTCCCCACTGTCACAAAACTACTGTTTTACAATTCTGAAAGCATTTCAACTCAAAAAGTGCGTAAAAGTTTATAACTTTGAGAGGGTGAAGTTGAACTTTGCCACGAAGAATGAAGAAGTGTTAGGTTGAAGATGAGAGAAGAAGAAGGTAGTTTCTTTCTCCAAGCCTCCTTCTTTGCCAGGGTTAAAATTTGTTGGAAGATGTGTTCACCATTAATGTCTCACCGTGTTTCTCCCTGGGAAAGGTACAATTTATTATTATACACAATGAGAAATTAATAACTTTTTTCATTAATGCTTTCTGTGAAATTTTGTTACTTTATATATGTGGGGTGTGGTTTTCTTTTCTGTCCAAGCCAAATCTTTTTAAGGAATCTTCACTGTCATTAATTAAAGCTATTATGAAAAATTTTTCACTTTTTAATAATTAATTGAAACGTTTCATTTTTCTGGTCTTTTATTGCTTGACAATTTTATATCTATAATATTAAAAGTATTCTTTATGTTGATTCAACATTTATAAATTTTACAATGTATAAAATAATAATTTAAGAATGTTACTGACGAAATATTTAAAAGTATAAAAATGTGTACAGTTAGTCATAGAAAATAAATTTAAGATTCAAAATAGGAAAAATTAAGGTTTGTATTGCTTTTTATTTCTCTTTTATATTTTTTTACTTTTCATGTTTTATTCATTTTATTTTTTATTTTATCAATTTTTTGTGTTTTAAAAAACTTCTGGAAAAAAGTTGGTTAATCATCCACAAAAGACCATTTTAAACTATTTTAAATGCTTAAAGAAATAGCCTTAATTTTTAAAAAAAATTAAGGAAACAAATTGATCATAAAAATATTGAAAAAATTGTAATTAAAATATATAGTCTAACCTATTATAGAATCACGATAGCAAACACAATATAGCCTAGTTAAAAAATATTTTATAAAACATAAGAAATGGATTACCGTAATATTATACAAAATATTTTTAAGATTTAATGAGTAATTAATTATTTTTATTAGAATTTAGACTTTTAAGACCCACCTTAATTACTATAATTAAATATAAAGTATAATAGTATTTTATATGAAGTTTTGAAAGAAAAAAAAAACGATTAGATTCAAGCAAGAAATCATGGATATGGTACTGTTAAGTGACATTTCCTTTAAAATAAAAGTAACATTTGCTTGTGACACATCTTTCTTCTTAATAATATAACAATATATAATATTTTTTATAATTTTAATTTTCTATTCTTTTCTAAGTTATATTTTTCTATTTGCTTTATATTTTTTATCTTTTAAAATTTTATATTTTTTAGAATTTGATTAGGTTCTCTATCAAATAGCAAGAATACACACAATCATCTTAGTTAAACAAGTTTATCTCATAGCTTCTTAGTATTAGGTGTTGTTATTGCTTAAACTAGGAGTTTTTAAGAATACAAAATTTCAGTTAAGAGAAATCTTTTATATGATTATAGAGATGAACTTTAAATTAGAGTCCTTTTGTATGAAAGTTTAGTAGAGAAATTTGATATTGCATATGGTGTTAGAAGTTCTTTTATTGCATGTAAGTTAGAAGTTATTTTGCTAAGTTAGGAAGAACTTTCGTTGCATGAAATTTTAAAAAATTAACTGTCAAGTGTTTATCTTTTTTAGTATAATTTTAAAATTAAATAGTTTAAAATTTTATAATTTAAGAACAAAAATAATACAAACTCTTTCTTAAGTCTCCGAATAAAGAGACGCTCAATAAATTTTTTAAATTATTTTAAAGAAGATTTCATTTTTTTTAATTCGTTTTAGGTCTTCTAAAGTCGCATACAATATAAAATAAATTTTTTAAATTATTTTTAAAAAATACCCCATTTTTTTAATTTGCTTTAGGTCTCTTAAAGTCGGTTTATCTTTATAGTATAATTTTAAAATCAAATATTTTTAATTTTATAATTTAAGAGCAAAAGTGAACACAAATTCTTTTTTAATCAATCTTCACGCTTCAAGTCTCTCCAAATAAAGACATGCGTATAAATACACAGTATGAACATGCACATAAATACACAAATAAAATAATGAAATAAATTGAAATAATATTATGAAAGAACAAAGACATAGAGGAGGAAAGGAATGAATGAATGAGATAAGTGAAAAAAGAAAGAGATAAGTGGGAGAGTTAGATAATAAAAGGACATATAAAGAAATAAAGACAATATGTTGGAATATAAAGAGATAGAACAATTAGAAAGTTTTGATTCTTAAGATTCCTTTACTACTTAATTTTTTTTAAATATTATTTTATTATAAGAAAGTTTCAAAAACATTATTTATTAAATAATATTTATAGTACTAATATAAATTTAAAATCATTAAATAATATTTATAGCATGGATGTAAACTTAAACTCAGTTAAGATATTTTAAATTTTTAATTAATTTTTTTAGTATAATTTAAAATTAAATATTTTTTATTTTATAATAATATATGAGTATTAAATTTTTTGAGGCCTTTGAGGCTTTGAGACCTAAAGGGATTGTTTTATCTGCTTAGGCCTTGAGTCATCTCTATCCTTAGTTGAATGTAGAATTTATAGAACTTACTTTTGTTATATGTGCACCTGACATTCTTCTATTACACATGGGATTTGAAGGTCATGTGTAGCATGTAAGTTCGAGGCTCTCTCATTTTAGGTGGAATTTAAAGCTTATTGGGTGGTATGCTCAACTGAAGCTTTTTTATGTATATGTGAGAGTTTGGATATTTATCATCCATTTGTGAATTAAAACTCTTCTTTATCAATGTATGTGATACACTGATACTGTACGTAGCAGAGAATTTGACGTGGCCACGAGGAGATGAGCAAAACAAGAATTTGAATTGGTTTTGCGTTTGAGTTTTGGTGCTTTTTATTACTAAGAAGAGTAATGAGAAGAGGGAGAGGCAAAGTCCACGTTATTTAAAGGGTGAATCCTAACCGGTCCCCACTGTTACAAAACTACTGTTTTACAATTCTGAAAGCATTTCAACTCAAAAAAGTGAGTAAAAGTTTATAACTTCGAGAGGGTGAAGTTGAACTTTTGGAATGAAGAAGTGTTAGGTTGTAGATGAGAGAAGAAGGGAGTTTCTTTCTCCAAGCCTCCTTCTTTGCCACGGTTAAAATTTGTTGGAAGATGTGTTCACCATTAATGTCTCACCGTGTTTTTCCCGGGGAAAGATTCAATTTATTATTAGAGTAATGTTATTTTGATATCGGTACCTCACATGACATCCATTTGACACTACTCTCATTTTCTGGCTGGCTCTCTCGCTCTCTTTCCGTTTTTTTTGCTCTTTCTCGCTTTCTGGCCCTTTGTGCTCTCTCGTTAAAGGTTCGGCCACCTCAATGGTTCGTTGTTGATATAAGTAAAGGTTTGTTTTTTATGTCATTTATATTGGAAAATTAAGTAATGGTTGCTTTTTTAAGTTATTTTTATGAAAAATGATGTTTTTTTTGTTTTTCGTTTGATTTTCGTGTAAAGCTTGGGTTTTTATATGATTTTGAATGGAAAATGAAGTCTTTTTTGTCGTTTCACAATTCTGTTCTTGTCGTTGTTGGAATACAAAAGATTTTTGCGTTTTGTCGTTTGATTTTCGTTGGTGGTTGAAGTAAAGTTTAGTCTTTTATGTAAATCACAGTGTTCTTCTTGGTTGTTGGTGGAAAAAGAATGTTTTTTTGTAAAGGTGTTAGGTTTGTAATGTTTGAATCTGTTTGTTTTGACAAGTGATGAACACATAACCGTTGATTAATGCAGAGTTAGAACCATTATTAATGTACACAGGTTAATTTGTTGAAATGATCATCTAATTGAACTTGGAAAAATGTTTTTAATAGTCATTTTACAGTGTCGTTGTTGGTTGTTGGTGGGAAAATATGTCTGTATGCTCTTCGGTTTGTAATAGTTTAGTTATACTTTTATGGTTATCTGTATTTTTGATTGGGTTGGTCACATTTTAATTTGGTTGATCATGGTTTATTTGTAGTCTTATCTTCACAGTTTTCGATAGCAGTTTGTGTATCAATGGGTTGTCCATGAGGATAATTGCAAATACCAAACTGTGCTATCTGTTGTCAATTTGATCAGTTTAAGTTCAAAACTTGCTATTATTCCTTACCATAGTAGTACATGATTATTGTAATTGCTTGTACAGAACTGTATTATTTTAGCATTTGTTGTTAATATGTAGTATTGTAAATATTGTTATAATTATTGTTTTTAATATGAAGTACTGTAAATATTATTACAATTATTGTTGTTAATATGAAGTACTGTAAATATTGTAATATGAAGTATTGTAATATGATTATTTTGAGTTCAGTCGCCAAAACTACAACTGAGGTATCCTGTATCCTCTCGTTAAGTCATGGGTAACCACTGCGGGACGATGTAATGTGAAAAATCAATATTAAGGCAGAAAGGTCATTAAAATGAACATGATGTAGTCAATAAAATCGTGATTAATCCTCCTCATGACAACTTAATTTGAAAGAAATGATTTTTATGGTCTTTATGAAGAGGTTTGATATCAGTTGCCAAAACTACAACTGAGGTGTCCCCGTTAAACCTTGAGTAACCATTGGGTTGATGGAAGCCAAAAAAACCACTTTTAAGACACATAGGTCATTAAAATGAACATCATGTGGTTAATGAAAGCGTGATTAATCTTCATGACAACTTCCTTTGAAAGAAATGGTCCTTACAAAGAGGTACAATTGAGGTGTCCCCTCGTTAAGCCATGAGTAACCAGTTAAGCCATGAGTAACCATTGGGTTGATGCTTTCATGTGTTTCCAAACCCAATCAATCCTCAATCCAGTACTTATTGTCATTTTCCCCCAGCACACAACACATCCCGTCTTTCTCAAAACCTTAAACCCTTAACAAAAATCATACAAACAAAGGTCTTTCTCAAAACCCTAAACTATGAAACCAAATAAAGATCTTCAATTTTCATTAAAAACCCATAAAAGAGCAGCTTTTCCTCCACAAACCTAAACCCCATACGAAAATCATACAAGACGAACAAACGATGAAAAACAATTCCTTTCCCATGAAAATCTCATAAAAGATTCATCTTTAACAACTTTTAATGAAAAATGGAAGAAAAGCACCTATGGAGAAGACGAGAGCAGACAAAACGAAAGTACGAAGATCGAAGCAGGAAGACGAAAAGGAAAATGAAAACAGGAGTGGAGACAGGAGCAAAGAGAGCGAGAAAGCGAGAGAGTGAGAGGAGTGCAAATAATGAAAGAGAATGAATAAACTAGCGCCAAACTTGCATTTTCAAGTTTCAGAGACAAAAACTAAATTTGCCCTTACAACACACTCTACAAAAAATGAGTCTCCCACCTAAAATGCTTTGACAAAAATATCTTAATATCAAATGAATTAAAACCAACAATGTCAAGATAACATTAATCACAATATTTGGAATCACAAATTTTCTTCATTACTCTTTCAACCAATACAAGTATAATGAAACTTATTCAAATCACAAACACTTTCTTCATTAATGTTTCAACCAAATAATACTTGATCATGGGATTTGGAATTTTTCTTCCACTACAATATATTTTTGTTTATTTTAATATTAAAGAAATCTATTAATACTACTGAATGATTGCCTTCTTACCTTCACGAGCAACATTGTCTCCCCAATCTTTTTAATGGATGAAATAATAGTTTGAACACTTTAAAAGTTCATTCAGAATTTCCTTTGAATATTTATAAACAAGTATTCAAAATTCGTTTTCCACAACGTTAAGAAACAGAAAAATTAGATGGAACGAATAAAATATGAGTACATGATCTTTGAGCAAAGCAAAGGTTGTACATTCCATATGTAATTCGTCAAATGTTAACATCATTAATTTTTTTTTATTAAAAATTCTATTAACATATAAATTACATGTACAAAAGTTTTATGTTAATTTAAAATTATTTTATATCTCTTTTATATAAATAAAAACCGATACAATATATACTTCTAATTATAAATATGCATATACTATTATTCAATTATTTAAGAAATTATATAAATAATTATGATAAATTTAAATTATAATTTAATGATTTAATTTTACTTTTTATATAAAGTTACTAATGATATAATATTCGGTAAACGCTTTATTGGCGGAATTTCGTTTCTTCCCTCTTTATATATAAATTATGTATTAGATTAAAATGAATGAAGATAAAAAAAATATAATACACTTTTTTTTATTTAGAGAACTCTTGATTTACTCTTTGAGATAAATTATATCTATTCCTAAAATCCTTAATGAGTTTCACTGGTGATTTTATATTCTCTAATTGATTTTAATCAATACTAAAAAGTGTGTTATAAGGAATGTGTTGATGAATAAATTACTAGATAATCCATTCTCCAGGTATTGTCCCTCTTTTGCCTGAAGCACAAAACAAAACAATGAATGCTCTTAATTGTTCTATAATCCTTACAATTTGCCTCATAATTGCCTTCTCGCATGCAACACAAAACGTTACTCAGCGTCAAGTTTTCAGATCTCACGGGCTCAACCAAACCCAAGACCATGTAAGAAGAAGCTTTTCATTATACAGTGTCGATGCAAGGTTTAATTAGTCATTATATATGAATTAATGGTATTGATTGAAAGAATATATATAACATATATGTTAGAAATAAAATGTATTTTGGTGTAACTGTTTGAGATATAAAATTAATTTATGATATATAAGTGAAGATAATCCTAAACTTAAAAGTCAGTTTATAAAAATAGATATGACTTAAATTTACTTTCTAATTTATCACAGTCTATTTTAACAAAACTTGACAGAGTCGGTTAGGTCAACACTCACAAATATTTTTTGGTAAATCATCTTTTTGAAAGATCAAACAAAAGGATACTTAAATTTGAACTGAACATTTGCATATCTTCTTGCAGTTGGATGCGTGTACTTACGTTGCTGAGATATATACAAGTTGCGGTTCCATTTTCTCTGCCAGAGGACAATTCGATCTTGTATTCGGGGACGCTAATGGCTATCAGGTATCAATATTCAACCAAAATCGTACATATTTCTCTTATGCTCTAAAGAACTTTTATTGTCTGATCTTCACATTCTGAACATCAAATCTACCTAACATATTAAACTCATTTTTATACATTTTCAATATATTTTATAATATGGTTTGTGAGTGGTTGATGATGAATAGGTTTTTGTTCCGCAATTGCCTGGTTTTTTTGAGGATTGCACTACACATACATATGACATACATGGAGCATGTGCACCTCGAATCTGCCTTGTAGACATATACTGGAGAGGAGTTGGTGGTTGGATACTGGAGAAAGTGACCATACATAGCAGCTCCTACGACGCTGTTACATTTCACTACAACACTTATATTCCTGTGGGTGGTCCCTTTGGTTTTAACTATTGTCGTTAACAACATTAGTTCTTCAAATACACAACTTTTCCTAAATTAGCTAAGTTAAAAAAGTGGTAAGTCTCTTGTTTTAAGAACAAGGTTTGGACCTCTTTATCTTGTCTTATGATACATTAGTTTTGTGGTCTTTTGTGTTCTTTTCTTCTTTATTGTTGTGATTTAAGAATAAATATATTTTCGGAAATATGATTCACTCAGGCTATAATCTTGTAATTTTTTTAAGTTTAATCTTCATATTTACTTATATTTTAACATGTTAAGCTACAATCTATCATTAAAACTAAAATGGTAAAATAGGTTTGCAAACAGGATGAGACAAGGTGACAGACTAGCTTGTCAGTTTTTATTTTATTTCATCTTTTTAAAATTGCTATATATATATATATATATATATATATATATATATATATATATATATATTAAAATACATTTAATTATATAATTTTTTTTAAGTCTTTAATTGATTAATTAATGTTTTTAATTGAATAATTAAAATGAAATCCTTAGTTAAATCCACATTGTTGTCAGTATTAGGACATTATATACTCACGCAATAGTTAGACTATGGAACATTACTTTTTTTCAATTATTTTTATACAGCACATGCCATAGTTTTATTAGTATATATTATTTATGACTACAATTGTCATTATAATAAAAAAATTATTGTAGATTTTCATCTAATTAAAGAAAAGTAATAAATATTAGATACTCTAATTGGTACTACTAGTTACTGGTTTTAGGTAATACTTTAAATATTATAATTAAAAACTATATGAGCTTATTCATGTTTAAAAATTTATTGATATAAATGATCAAAGGGGAAAAAGTTAGCATATGAACGTTAAAAATTAGAGTACAAAAAATTGTTAATCCTAAATATTAGAGCATTTTATACATAAGATGTCATAATTTGAACCTAGTTTAGGTATTACGACTAATTCATGCTTTAAACTTATTTCTTTTTTCAAGTTTACATCATCCACGAAATAATAGAAAAATTTGGAATTTATATTTTTTATTAAATCATTATTTCAAACTTTGAGAAAGTAAAACTGAAAGTGTGACTACAATAACAGTCCTAGCACTAAAGATAAGAAATATTTTGATTCAATTATTAAAATGTTGTACAGATCTAAATTAAAAAAATAAATAAAACCGAAGATACTTATAGAAAATTATGAATTTTCACTCATAATAAATTTAGTTAGGTATATACGTGGGTATGTATTATTTAAGAGACCGTATTTATTACTTATTTAAAGAGTTGTAGGAAAAAAATGAATTTTATTGACTTGGTCTCTAAAAAAATTAGCTATCAAAATTATCCTTTGACAGACGATTTTACAGTTAAAAAAATAGCTAAAAAGATTAACATGAAAAAATGATAATTCATCTTATATATTTCCATGAAAACTATTTTAACCGCAAACTTTTGTTGGCGTGAAAGCTTTAACAATCTATAGTCATTAAACCCAGAAGCATTTTAAATCCATTTATGGCGAAAGAATTTGTCATACTCATTCTGTCAAACAAGAACAGCGTGATATTTGCTATTGATGTTCTTATGAATACAAATTGAACAGTGTATTACCATTAGCTAAACCAAAAAGTAGAGGCTGTGAGAACATTCATAAACAGGGTGTTTCCTTTTCTAGTTCCTACCACCATAACCCCAGGAGGTCCAGCAGGAAGGTCATTGAGACTATTTTACATGTGCTATACTACTCAAAACCTTTAACCAAACATATTCTGTTGCCTTTCAAGAACTCAAAGGTAACTACAATTACCATGCATAAGCTACTTTCACAACCTCTGGGCAACTCTCTCATACAAATCACGAGGCCAATTCCTCTTTAAATTATTTGCAATAAAACTCGCAATCTGCAAAAAAAAAAAAAAAAAAAATAGCAATCATGAAACAAGAGCACATATTAGTAAAGTACATATCAAATAGCCCAACCAACCAACGGTATCCACAAGATAATACCTTAGCCCTTAAGGCACGAAGTGATCCATCAGAGTCAGTCACATTGTCCAGACAAGTGAGGGCAACTTTCAAAAGATCTGGAATACGAGCTTGGACATGCGAAGATAAATTTTCAAATGCATCAACAGCACTATCGGGGCCTCGAGGGTCTAGAGGAAGAAATGGAAGTTTAGCAACCTCCCTTAATGCATCGACATAATGCCCCAGTCTTGCTAATTTGTGAATGGACAATATTGACTCAAGTTGTCGTAACACAGTTTGCTGCTCAAAAACTTGTTCTCTCTCTTGAAGACTGCAACAAAGAATTCAATCAATCATGTTACAGATAAAGAATAACAATAATTTTGTATAGTTAAAAGCATTCCGTATAGAATTCTGATTGAAGTGCGAAAATGCACACTATTAGGATCACCAATTCATTAAAATGTGCATCTTCAACTACCGAAATCTTTCTGAGTTGCAGCAACTCAAGCAATAGTTGGCCATTTTGGAATTTCCAAGTCCGACTTTAAGAATAGCAAACACCTAACAGAAATTACACCCATGGAACCAGCAAAGATATGACCCAATCCAATAGGTAAATATCGATTCACTCCAGTTATGAAAAAAGCAGACATAAGGTCTGATTCCCCCCATGCTAATAGATATGTGTTTAAAGAGCAAAACATATTTACGGTTAAATCATCTCGGAATAAGTTCTAAACGTGCCTCTAGGGTTCATATATTTCAAAGAATGAGCAGAAATGTAACAATATCAATATCCCAGAGCAGAGTACAGCCATATATGAAATGAGGTACTGAGGTACAAGATTCAATATGACCTGACATCTGGATAATACGCATATGTCTCCAAAATCTCATTGCCAGAATGGATGAGGCCAGCAGTCCGGCTTTCACCATCTAATCTTCCACGGAAAAGGGCACTAATAGCTTCAGAAAGGCACTTGTTGATGGTATCCAGCGCCATTGAGAAGGAACCCACTCTCTTCTGAATTTCTATAGACTGAACCAAAAGCAATATCAAGGTTAGAAGAAAACCTAGTATTCCACAAGCAAAAAGATAAGGGTAATGAATAAATGGATGATGGAAACGAAGTATAGATAACATTATTGGTAAGATAAATCTGGGAGTAAAGACATAAAACAAGAAAAATAATATGTGAAAATTAATTAAAATTTATATGAAATCACATTTATTAAACTTTGAAATGAATGAGCGAACAATATGCCAGAATGCATTAAAATAATAATTTAGCTCTGCACCAGAAAAAGGAAGTCTATGAGAGGACAAATCAAAATGAGCTCTAAAATTAAAATGAATTGCTTTTCTATTCCAGCTACCTCCGGAACCTGATTATGACGTGAGATAACTCTTATCGGCCAGGTCATATTATAATTTGGTATTGCAGGCAGACATTAAGGTGATCGCAGACGAAGACTATCATTCTTTTCCTATTTTTCTTCTAATAAACGAAAAAAGTAATATAAGAAAGAAAGAAATTACTTTGTCATACATCCCAGCCTCCTGACACTGGCATGCAGCTTCAATTAGAAATTGTTGCCTTGCTTTCGGATCTGTCACAAAACGGCCCAATTCACCTTCTTCTCCTGAACCTCTTGCACCAAGTAAAAGATATATGCCTCCATCCCTTAATAATAGTTCAGTGAGAAGCTGCTTCAGCATCAGATTTCTCTGCCTTTGCTGATCAACATTACCTCTACCAGTCCATGACAACTGCCCCCCACCCACTGCTGCAGCAGCTTGTGCATAAAATTCTAGAGCCATTTGGAGATCACCAAGACGTAGATACATAGATCCATATTGCCTGATAATGGTGGATACTTCTGCAGAAGCATCCATCACTCCCAACTTTTGCCCAGAACCAGCACCTTCAGAAAGGACCCCATGATCAGCTAGCACAATTGATAGGTGCACAGCATCAATGTTATACCCTTCATCTCCTGCTTCCTTAGACAAGTATAATACAGCCGGAAGCAATTGAATGCTCAAAAGCAAGATATAGGGATATACCAGAGGATCTTTTCCATTTTTTGTATAGTATGAGGGCTCAAATTTATTCAGGTAACTTTGCAAATCGTCCAGGCTGTATGGAATCAGACCATCGCTTAGAACAATGGATGAAGGTCCACTAGGACAATCCCGGACAGCTGACAATTTGAACCACAAGAAATCTTCTATTGTACTAAACAGATTTGGCTGATCTCTGAGCAGGCGATCAATATGTCTTCGGGAACCTGATATGATGGCATACAAAAGTAACTTTTTTTTGTCATATGCAGTTCGACCAACCCGATCACCAGTTCTCAGCATTCTTTCACATTCCTCTGATGCAGCAGCTGCAATCTCTTCTGGGACCATCCCACTAGTATTAATCCACTCTGTGAGCTGTCAGAAAAAAGTAAATTATTGACACATATTACATCATCAATTAGTAAGTGGTGACCATAGTATGTACCAAAGGAGCAAATTGATGTGAAGCACGTGAAGATAGGGCAATATGTCTTGCTTCATCGTAATAACCAGACCTCAGGCAAAAATATATCTGTCACCAAATAAATAAATGAAATATTACAAGCTTAGCTCATCAACAATATTAATTTCAAGAGACAAAAATGAAATTAGAGATATCAACGAACTGAGTCAAACCAAGGAAAAATAAATTCAAGAAAAAAGATAATTTAGTAAGGCCAATTTTATAGTCAGATTTAAGCATCTAGACCTGCTGCCATGTTGTATCAACAGGAGGCTGCCGCCGAGCATCACCAGCATCAAAATCCAGTACTCCATAATCCCTCAACCGAATCTACACATAAATAACTAAAATCAGCAACCTTTTGAAAAACTAAATGCGTGACATTATTTATAAGACATTATTCAAATTGAAACAAACCCGAAGGAAGGCACGGATTCTTTGCAAATTCCCAACACCACCACCAAGAGCAGCCTACCATTAAGATAGAAAAGCCAACAGAAATTAGGTGCTGATAACAAATACAAATTCATGCATGCTCTCTATCGTATATGAATAAAGTATACCAGAGATAGAAAAAATAAAGTAAAAAAAAACAGAGAGAAGCTTGAAAAATACTTCACAGTTTCAAGAAGCATATCCCTCAAAAGCATGTGAGAAGTCTAAATGTAGATTATCAACAGTAATAAATAAACAAGAATAAACAGTTTTTGTAAGATAAACATGGGCACAAATAATGCAAAGAATGTGTCTTGTTTATATTATAAAAAGAACTAGAGGAAAGCAAAAGAATTCTGAAAGGCTTGACAAAGTTTTCCTCAAAAAGAAACCCTCCAAAGCATAGCTTGTGAGGCAGGGAGTCACCAGTGAAGAAAGGCAGAATTAACGGTCTACAAAAATAAGTAAGAAAGTACTAGAAAAATGATTTGCAGACATTAGTAGTACTAGTATGGAATTCCTGATAACAAATTACTTGTGCAGGATGGCTTTGTATGGTGTCCATTATGTATTTTTCATGTCCCCATTCAAGGTGGCGTCTTGCACCAATAATCAATGACATCCGCTTTGAAACACGTTGTGGGGCTGAGTCCTCACCCATCAGCATCTGTTTCAATGAGTTAAGTTATAGAGGATAAATAAATATTTACTTCGTGACAACTAGAATCAATAAAGTTGCATGCACACACATTATTTCTGTTTTGTCTATTAACATTATAACAGTATTCAACTACAAGAACAACCTGAACAAGGTGCCATATCTTTCGCATCGTTACTGATTTTCCACCACTAGCATCAATGCCCAAATTTTCATATGCACTCTTGAAAGCTGCTGCAGGCTAAGAACCATAAAAATTAACGAACGTTAACATACAAAGTTAAAAGCATGTAAACACAAAAAGGTGAACATAGCTAAAATCTTTTGGGAAGGTAGTACAGAAAACATGTCAAAACATATAATGTGCTATTTTATATCGAACAATGGACATGATATTTGATTAAAATTCCAAGACATTATTTTCATAGAAATAAATATTTTGATCACCAAAGGATATGACTTTTGAACAGGCAACACAACACAGTTTAATCTAATATGGAAATCTCATTATAAATTTAACAGATGACGAAAGTACAGGACATACTTTAAATGGTAACCCAGACTCCCTTGCTTTATTCAGATTCTTCACTATCTCAGCATAGACAGCTGCCTTTTTCTCCACAATAGGTCTGCCAGTCAGGGGAACAATCTCCATACTAGAACTACCAGATGAGACTTGTGGAGTAGAAGACACTGACGCAATCTGACCTGGGAGGGTACCCACACTGCTGTTAGCAGCAATATTTGTCCTAGGTAAGGTTGAAATTCGACTTAAACTCTGAAGGAAATCACGCTTTTCTTTTTGCCAATCCTCCTGTCATAAAGTAAATTCTACTGCACAGTAAGGCAGCTGAGCCACAAAATTCAAGAACAAAGAAACCTATTTTAAAATAACAAATGGAATAGAACACTCATCCCAATTTAAAAATTGCAAATCTGAGATAAAAGTATTTACTCACTTCACTATGCTACCTCATTTCATATGTGAAGTTTCATGGATTAACCTAAGCATGTTTAATTAGAACAGCAATCATCTACAAGGAATTTTTTGTGAAAGTTAAGTAGGTCAGCAGACCTAATTGTCATTGTTAAGTTAAGACTGCTAAAAAGTTGTATAAATTGGACCGAAATATTTGTTTTCTTGTCCTTTTGTTTTGTCTTCGTCTTTATTTTTTAAGAGAAGATGAAAATTTTTAGATTAAATATGAATTACAAATAATACTCCACCAAAAAGGGAGGTCCTCATTAACAAAGACACCAAAAAAAACATAGAAAAATAAACAACCCTGTTAATACATTAAAATATATGCAGTCCCTTTGTAATAAATTTGTTGAAAATCTCCCATCAACTAGAGATATAGTCCTATATAATTAAGTACAAATCTTACATTACAAGTCACATTTACGAGGCTAAATTAAGTTTAACTCTACTTTTGAAGATGGTACTGAAGTTTATCTAAACAAGGTTTATTTGGCCTACCATGCCATCTACAAATATCAAGCCTCACATTTGAGATGTATAATCCATAGTATAAAGGGGTGCGTTGAAGATCTCACATTAATTATAAATATAATCAAATTATAGTAAATAAGTTAGTGAAAATCTCACTTTGTAAGCCAATTTTGTGAGATTAAGTTTAGGCTTCAAGTCTACTTTATAAGAAAATTTATAGTCGAGTCCTAAAGGCCATAAAAAATCTAAAGGCATTTTGCAACAACTTATGAAATAAAATAGAAGGCAGATATAACAATATAGGACAGATTTAATATTTTCAGCAATAAAAGGAACATATAAGAACACATAAAGTTCACAAAAAAAATGGTTTACCAATTCTACGCCAAAGATTCATTTTTGATAGTTTTATGAATATAACTTAATACCTATTACTAAAAATATCAAGAGTAAAACATAGAGAGAAACCAAACCCCAAATTACACGAAGATAATTGAAAACTTAATGAAGTATTATATCATAAAAGACTTATTACACTAACCTCTAAAACTTTCATCATGTAATCATTGAAACTTCTGAGATTATCCTTTTGAGCTTCCTGAACGGCAGAGACCATTGCCATTTCATGGACCTGAGAGTAGAATATAGTACACAAATTGTCTCAATTCGATTTAAAAAGGAGTAGATGTTCAGACTACAAAGTAAGAAGATTTTCTTAGTTTTCCAAAACAAGCAGCAGAACTCCAAATTTAAACTGAATACTATTGCTTATAGAACAAAGAAGGCAATGGACAGAAACAGCATTTAGATATAACAATGATGCCATAATAGGGCTCATCTGCAAAATGAAAAACTACATAAACAATAATATTACGGAACAAATAATAATTTCCATCAATAAAGGATCGCTATTTGACTCTAGTATAATTTAACGTAACTATTAGACATCCCGCATCAACTAAAAATATGAGCAAATTATAATATAGAAGTTGGTGTAAATCTCACCATACAAAATGGTTTTGTGAGGTTAAGTTAGGTTTTAAAATTCATTTTCTAAAATAATATAAGAACCTATTATATAACAAGATTTATTGACTTATAGTGCACCTGCTATCAGACCGCACTCAAATAATCTCATGCTTAATATGTCCTTGGTGTGAAGGTATGTGTTGGATATCTCACATCGACTAGAGATATAGTTAAATTATAGTATATAAATAGGTATAAATTTCAGCTTACAAATCGGTTTTGTAAAATTGATTTAGGCTGAAAGTTCATTTTCTAAGAGTAATGGAGGAATTAAAAAACCATAGGCCTGACACTATATCTGAATACATAGAAACAAGTATTTCTCACTGGGGTAAATTTGGAGTAAATGTTGCCTCACTGATAAAATTGAATCATCCAAATAGAATCATTCTAATGTCGAAATTAAATGTTATAATAAATCCGAAATTACTAGCAGTCAATCTGAAAGTGTAGATTACCTGCTGCAGATACTCTTCGACACTTGTTGCCTCAACAGGAAAAACATCCTCAAAAGTTGTCTATAGAGGGAGAAAAAGATAAAAAAAAGGTATGGCATCAGCAAGATAGTGGCCATGTGAATTAAGTAATAGAGAGAACCACCACAAAACAACTTGACATGAACTTTCAAAGGGAAAATTACTTTTGCTAACTAACAAGTTATATGAGGAAAAGTGGAAAACAAGTGTGTGAACAAAACTATGGTTCCCAGAAATTTATGAAACATATAATGGGATGCATAAACTATCCAACTAACAGGAAAAAAATAGAATACTTAATAAGTCAAGTAAAGAGAGAATGTTCGGTGTATAAGGTTGGTTAAGTATTACCTTCAGTTCAAATGACTTCAGATCCCTTGCAAGCTGCTCTGCATTTATCCCCTCACGAGCAAGAAGCCTGTTCATGCAAAAGAAATAAGAAAAGTGACAATAATAATCGAATATGTGTTATCCTTATACCACACACACTCTGCTTTAAAATAAATATGGAAACCCATCTATCTAGGGATGTAAGAAGACAACCTCCACACGTCCTATGAAGAAAAATATGATATTAAACGGATGGTCCTTTAAAAAGGAATAGAGGAAGACCAAAAGAAACCTAGTGGGAACTCCAAAAGATTTTAGTTAACCATTGGCTTCATGAATGCATGACACAAGATTGAGTTTGAATATGAAAAGCTGGAATCCAAGTAGCCAACACAGTTCGCAGGCAATAAGGCTTGGCTAAGTAAAAATCTTTCTAACAACTCAAAGCACTCCAACTAGCCATAATATAATCCAAGATTTTTATAATTTCTAAATTCTTCAATATTGACTACTTCAGACATAATAAAAACACTTGCAGCAATCAAAATTTATAGACAAAGAGTACCTTGTTGCAGCAATAGATTGAGAGGGAGCCTCAGTCCTTACAGTTTTGGATTTAAGTTTCTTGGACAACGATTCCAGTTGATCTAAGTTCCTCTGAAACAACGACGAAGGTAGATTCAGAACCAGAGATAAAAAAAAAAAAAAAAAACTCTACACCAATCATCAGTAATTAATTTTCTTTGAAGTAGTGACTAGTGACAATTCTAGCATACAGCAAAAAATGTTTATCCATTATCTTGAACAAATTGAAGCTAGACTTGGTTGACAATCGAAATACACACTCGGCCTCCAAATTGATTCGGCGGCATTGGTATGAAATGCACAAATGAGCGATGAAAATAAAATAGTGAAGCGAGTTAGTTCGGAGAGAAACCTGAAGTGGAGGGAACTGAGCAGAAGGTGCAGCTTGTTCTAGAAGCTTCGTCGAAGAATGTAGCAGATCAGTCCAACTACTCAAGTCTTCGCTCGCCATGGCTCTCTCGCTGAAGCTTCACTGAAGGAGAAGAAGAAGAGGAAGAAGGAGAGTTTTACAGTAAAACGCTCTTAAGCCCTAAAATTTGAAAAGTAAGGTTTGGTTCTGCACCACAAGGGTACGCACCCAAACCAACGGGTTTTCGGACCGGATTCGAATCACCAAATATACTCATTTATATTTATAAATATTTTATTAAAAAGTTACGCTATTAATCAATTATAGATTATTATAAATATAAACCAACTACTTCAAAATTAATAATTTTATTTATATAATAATATTAAATAAATTATTACACTATTAATATACTCCATTATATTAAAAATACATAAATGGTAAACATAAAGTTGATTTTATATGAAAATTTCACATTTAATTTTATTATGAAAATTATTTGTGTCCAAATAATTGTAAGTTTATTTTAATAAATTTGTTTATGAGTATTCCTATAACAGAAATATAAAAAATAAATAAAATTATGCTTTCGATCAGATATTCAAACGTGTATTTTTTTACAAAAATTATAATATTTTAATTTTTACAGGTATTCCAAATAATTGTAAGTTTATTTTAATAAATTTGCTTATAAGTATTCATATAAAAGAAATATAAAATTAATTAAAATTTTGTTTTCGACGAGATACGTGTATTTGTGTATAAAATTGTAATATTGTAATTTCTTCAAATAATGTATTATTTCTTTATTTTAATATTTATGAGTGCCAGAAATTAACTTAATGTTTTATATGTGTAAACTATATATAAAGTTATTTAATGTAATATATATATATATATATATATATATATATTTATATGAAAGGTCATTTCTGAAATTAATATAATATGGATGTGATTTAGGTATAATTTGGTCAAGACTTTAAATTTAAAAAAAATAATAATAACAAAGCAAAACATAAGTGTCTACAATATATGAATTTTTGTTGATGTATATTTGAAAAAAAAATATATTACACCTTAGTCTCTAAAGTGGTTTTTTTTTTGTAATTATTTTTCTTATTTCTTTTTGAGATTATTTGTAATGTAAATTAAATGAATCAGGGTCAGAATGTCTTTTCTTAGTCTGTTGAGATTGAAATTATTTGTAATGTAAATTAAATGAGCCATAACCACTATGCCTTTTTTTAGTTTATTCTAAAACTAAAGTTGATTTCCCTCTCACATATAAAGTAAAAAAACCATCATCCTCCTCAAAACTCTCTTCTTAACACTCTTTTCATAGATCTTCGCATTCTTAAATATACTTGTTGATTTGTATTGTTGGTTTTTTCATGAACAATGCAAAATCTATTTGTCAGTTTATGAATATAGTTTCAGTCATTCTTTTCTAAAATTTGATGGTAATGGATTCAATGTGGTACAAGCTTGAGATTTGGAGTACTCTACAGTGAGCTAATGGTGCTTGTGACTCAACCAAATTACATCAATGGTATGTATACTAAAAATATATATAAAGATATTACATAACATAGCAATAACACACAAGTTTGGTAAAATTTTTAAATTTGTGTTTGGACAATAAATTTTATAACTTACATAAGAAGTTTAAATTACTTTCATTTAAATTTTTTAAATATGTTTTTAAATGAGATAATTTGAATTTATTAAATTGTAATTTTTTTAGATTAATTATTTCAATTACCTTTAAATGCAAAAAAATATATAAAATAATACTAATAATATGAATTGAAAAATAATACATGCAGATGCCACTAAAATAACTATTTCGAACTAAAATAATTGTGCTTCATATCCATAAAAATATCACCATAATTCTAAAAAGTAATTAATAAATAACCATAATTTATATCAAGACAAATAAGTAATTTATGAAATGAGAAAAAAAAATAGAGATATTTGGTATCGCTATGTAAGAGGAAAGACATCATCTGTAGCTTAAAATTTTAAATTAATGAGTTTTTAATCTTTTATATATATAGTTCATTTTCATTTATATAATTTTTGATTTCGTATTTTAATTCTTAATAACTTTTTTTAAGTGTAAATCCATTTTACATTTATGCATGAATTCTTTAGCAAAATTCATATACACTAGTATTTAATATTTTAGTTTATTATATAAGTTTAATCATTATATTGCTTGCTTATGAGTATAAGATAAAATCTATTGACAACAATAAAGTGGAATGATATGGTGTTAAATTAATGATAAAGAGATATCTTTATAAACAATGTATAAACTTTAATGGGATATTATCATCAATTGTTATATTGATAATGATCAAAGTTGTTTTAGTGAAGTGTATTGTACTTGATTTACCAGTTAGATGAAAAAATGTTTTTCTAATGAAAAACTTGTAAAGAAACTATTCAATCTCTAATATAATTTATTTTGTCAAATTTACGTTGAAGACTATTTTTCTATCTTTTAAATACTCACTATATTAAGTTTATGATAATCATTAAATTGATTATCTAAAATGATATTTACTTATCCTAATCAAAATTGATTTTCATGCGTTTTAAAAAAAAAATCAATTATTACAAAAAATAATTGACTATATTATAAAATATGAAAAATTACACTTTTACAAATAATTGATTATACTAGTTCAAAATATTTTATGAATTACATGAAAAAGCGTATAGTTGATTATGTTTAGTTATAATTGATTGCCTCAACCAATAACAACAATTTTTTTTAAACTGACAAAATCAAATAAATAATCAAAACAAACCAGAGTGTTAATTCGATTAACAAACTTGAGTTCACCAATCTTACAAAAGCTAGGGGTGCAGAATCTCCAAAAAAATTTCTCAAAACCATAGTACGGATAACAAACTGGCTTCTCAAGGACTCTATTTCTTGTCTTCCTTCTCTGCTTCAGCAGCTTTCTTTAAGCGGGCACCATAGTGGCGTTGGTTGGTGCGTTCAAGACGAAGCTTATAGTAAGCTTTGAACGCCTTCATTTCATCTGTTACCTTAACAAGGTCAACAGTTGGCTTCTCCCTCACAATGGGCAAGAATGGACCCTGGACTTGGGTAGCATTTGCCAGTTCTTCAGCACCAGAATCACCAGTCTACAAAAAAAAATATTAGGGCCGTAAAAATCTCAAACTTTGTTAAGTTTCCTACCTCCATGGGAATGAAAAAAATTTTCGTAATTACCAAAATTAATCAAAGAATTTAGCATTACCTTGACCTTTCGTGCCCGTCTTGGGAACACAACCAACTTGGCCTTGTATGTTTTAAGCCTCTGCACATTAGCCTGCAGACTCTCCAAAGAACGGTTCTTGCGACGATGATCAACAGCAATCCCAATAGTTGGAGCAAGCTTTTTGGGAATTCCAGCACTCTGGGACATATATAAATGAATATTGAGCAGTCAGGAAGAAACGTCCCTTTCAACATGAATCATGTAAGCTTGCATGCAAACAGGAGATTACTAAGAAATTTATAAGAAATCAAAATTTTATATGACATAACTAGCATTTAGCACGTTCAGTGGGGTACAATGTAGAGCTTCACCATTAAAAGAATGAAAAAAATAAAAAATAAATTGTGCATAGGGCTCCCTCTCTGTTATCTTTGGATACAGACAGCTCAAACTGGCAAGCCAATCAATATTTGATAAAATTAATATGACTCTGCCATTCAAGGATCTATTACAAGTCATAAATAACTCATAAAAGGTTCTTTTGGGATAATGGTGGAAGAATTATTGATTTTACCTTCAATTCTTCAAGAGAAAATCCTCTCCCAGCTCTGACTTTCATATTGTATTTCAAAGTCTGGCCATGAACAACAGGCCTGAGAGGTCCAGCAGTTGGCCTGGGGAAAATCTTGACAGCCTTCTTCTGCCGAGCTGAAAAAATGTGTCCCACACATATCAAAATTAAAAGAAAACACAGCAATCAATATAAACTCAAACTGATTCTTCTTTCTTGACTTAAAAGAATTAAGCCAAAGTGACGTCAACAGTGTTCAAAAAGAGTAAGTATGAAATTAGGTAAAAATTACCCAATCGTCTTCTGGTCTTCCGTGCTGGTTGATTAAACCATGTCTTCACATAGTTTTGCCAATGTTTCCGGAAGTGTGAACTGGGGATGACGTTGTTATGCTTAACCATTGCTTACCTTCAAATAACAAAGATCATATAAATTAGACAAATCAGCTTCAAACTCCTATTAACATAATATGCCATTATAACTAAAATGATTTACATTTGATATTCTTTATGGCAAACCATGATATAATGATATCCAAGAAATAAAAATACCCAATTCTCCATTGGTTGTCTAAACCGAGAGGGTTCTATCAACCATGAACCATTATCATTTCTTCCCACAGACATCGTTATATATCGTCAACACGTAAACTCGTCTACGTTTTTCCACTCTCTAACCTAGTTAACTGGAACATGGAATTTTTTTCAGTAGGTTTTAGATCTCTTCAATTTTTGAGATTTCAACACTACACGTCCCTGGAAAATGTTATCTGATAAATTGTTCTAGGGTTATACAATTACGAATCTCACCCACTCACTCGTTCACATCTTTCGAAACCAAAAGAAATTGAAAAGAGAGACAGATAAAAACCTGGCTTCAAATGAAACGCCGAAGGAGCTTCCTGTGTGTGGCTTTGGCTGCGGCTGGGCAAAGTGGAGAAGGAGTAGTGTTAAGTTTTAGAAGGGTTTTTCAAATGGGCCAGGCCAGGAGAGCACAGCCCAATCCGTTTAGACGGCTTCTCCCTTTACCTCTAGGCAATTGCTTCCTGCACCCTCACATTTGTTTCCTGCACCCCATCAAGATATCATAATACCGGGGACACTCTTGTTAGAATATTCAAAAAGAGAATGGTGTATTAGGTTGTTGTTAAGAGGTGTGGACATTCTTTGACAATTGTGGTGGTGGATGCTAAAAAAAAGGCCTATTAGGCAAAGTTATAGTGAACGAGAGATAAGTGGCTTATATTTTCACATTATATAAAGGGTATAGAGTGGATAAATAAGGTTGTTGCAATATTTGAATCCTGAAAATGAGTTCCGAAAACAAATTCCAATATAGGTTGTAGGGTGTGAAATGTCTTACGAAAAATATTTTTCATAAAAGATTTTTGTATTATGGAAAATATTTTGGGAAAGAGGGGGTATGAAGACGAGTAGTTACGAAAAGCATTTTCTGTATTTTCTTTTATGGAAAACATTTGTCATAAACACTTATCTTCATACTCCCTTTTTTAAAGAACATTTTTCATAATACAAAAATCTCTTACGAAAAATTTTTTCATAATAATAAAAAACCTCTTACGATTATATAAATATTCATTTAGATATTCTAATAAGGTAGAGGAAGCATATGTAGGCTACAGGAAACAATTGCCTTACCTCTATAGTTTCTCGGATCACCTCCATATATTTGAAAATTTCTAAAACTGTCCCATTTGAAGGTCCTGTGCAATTTCAAAAACTAATTCCAAATTAGAAAATAAATTTTGGAATTACATATTGAAAGTGTTTTTTTTTTACATCTCTACATTTGAAATGGGTAGGTAATTTCAGAAGTTATTTTGGGATTCAGAATTGTATATGTTGAATATTTTTTTTGTTGAGAAGTATTGAAATGATACCATTGTCTACACGTAATGTGATAATTTTATTTCATATTATTAAATTAACATAAAAGTTTATGTTAAAAAACGAATAAACTATAACAAAATATATTTATCACACCTTATTTAAACAATTTAAGCAATAAGGAGTTCAAAATAATATAGTTCAAAATTTACTATGGCAACAAAAATGGTAAATAATGATTAGATTATTACTTCCAAGATGTATGATTTTTTTTTTATTTTATTAGTATTTTTGACATGTTTTTTTTTATTTTATATATCTATACTTGTCAAAAAAATTATGAAAAATTACGTGATGTTTCATTATAAGGATTATAAATTTTATAAAAAAAAGTTGGAAAATTCTGGAAATTTTATTTTTAAAAAAATATATATATTACATTGATTATTACTTACAACCGATGCATTAAGATAGATGCTACATCAATAATAAGATAAATGCTATATCAGTTATAAGGCACAACCAATGTGTATTTTCTCCTAAACGTTCTCATGATTAGTATTTTAAGTAAGTGATTTATCTATTAACCGATATAGATATATATACATATACTATATCTGTTATAAAACTTTTTATATTAGCCGAATCTACGTCGATTAACCGATGTAAAATGTACTTCAAAACTAATATAAAAAGGGGGTTTTCTAGTGATGAAATAATCACAATTGCCATAATCCTAATCACAATTTGATATTATACTTTGTAAATTGTAATAGCGCCGAGTGTTATATAGAATTAGTATTCATATTTATCATGTTCTACTTTATTCTTCCATCTTATCATAGCATAGCTCAACTAGCTCTTTATCATATTCGTACTTTCTTTTACATGTCAAACCTTATATTTATCATGATTTTTACATAAATTAGACATTGCACTAAAAGTGGTTAATAGATTTGTGATAAAGGTAAAAGACATTAAAGTTTTATTAAGAATCTCTTTAGACATATAAAAACGATTTCAAGTGTTATATTATGCTTTGGATAATTAAAATTAGTTATTTATGTTAATTTTGATTTTGTAAGTATTATTGACAAATGAATATTTAATACTAATTACGTGTTCTTACTTACAATAATAATGATAATAAACCAGTCGAAGTTATGAAATATTATAACTTTATATATTACAAAAAGTTAAGTATATGAAAACTACCTGAGCAGACATAAAGTTATCATATTCATGTGAAGAAAACAAGACACAAATAATAAAGTGCATTCGGAGTTTTTACACATTATAAGAATTTTTGAATTTCATTTTATGACAAAAGACTCATGTATATGGTCTATTTTTTATCTAGAAAAAAATAAACATGGATACACAATATAACCAGAAAAAACTCTTATCAAAATTAACTAAAAAATAAACTTATTTATGTCTTGGTTGATGTTAGTAAAAAGATACAATTTTAATTAAAGACAATTATCCATAATAAACATTAACCTAAAAGAAACTTTTCTCAGTATTAATAATAAAAATCATCGAGTTCACGACACTTTAGTTTTTTATCAACAAGTGATCAAAATAAGAAATAACAATATCCTAATTGAAACTGGATATAAGAAAATATAGAAATAAATAACCTAAAATTAAAAGATATAAAGTATAATGAATTTATAATTTTCAATCAAATTATTCTTATAAAATTCATGTAAAAACAACCTAGCCGCTAAAATATTTGCATCTCAACACCTTATAAAGCACTTCAAACTTTCTGTGTCATTTGTATACGCATTTAAGAATATTTTGATATATGTATTGAAGTTCAAAAGTTAGAGTCCTCGTATACGATAAAATCCAACCATTTCTTTTACGTGCGCAGTGGAAGTGTGACATGTAAGGCCATCACAATGACATTTGCACGTAAAAGTAAGCTCAGATTTTAATACATTAGAGATTCCTGAAACTTTAATCAATTCCTTATCCCATTTTTTAAAGTTCTTTCTTCCTTTTATGTATGATTTAGTACTCTTGAACATTGAATCTGAGTGCATGTGGAATGCTGAATATCTTTATCATCTGTGCACAAAGTTCCCATCTGAATTGTGAAACACTACTTTTTTTCATTGCATGCACTGAAATGGTCCTGCAGCATTAAAGCTATTCACTTACAAAACTTTATTATTTTTTCTGTTGACATGGCCGGGAAAATTACATTTCTTAATATCTCAGATATGCTTCCTAAACGTTTAGAATTGATTGTATATATTTTTGAATATTATAAATATAAATAAAATTGTTAAGAAATAAAAAATATTTAACACGACAACAACAATAAACACTTATTTCAAAAAGTGGAATTGATTACACGAATCTATTATGTTATTGTAATTATAAACAGATTATATAACTTTTAGTTTCTTTGAACAATTTTGCGTCGTCTTCTGCTTTTTGCACCTGAACTTTGCTATTTAGTGGTTTGTACATGTCTTTTGACACAAGTCAGTGTTATCCCATTAATTTTATTTTTCTTATTCCATTCATTTCATAGCATCACATGACAATTAATTTTGGATTTTCTTAAATTTAGTTTTCCTCACTTCTCTTTAATTTATTGTATAAGTTTTTTAGTACTCTGACTGCATTTAAAGATAGTAATCCAAATAAAATCTTAAGAGTAAATATAATTAACCTAAATTTAGATTCAAAATTTCAGCATAGAAAAAATAAAGTAATAACAAGTTAATTGATAGTTAGAATCACGTTTAAATAATTTTAATTTCAGAAGTTGTTATTTATTGCAATTATACAGTTTAAATAAATTATCTCAAAGTTTGGATATTTCGGCAATGAAATCATTGTATAAAATATTACACTTTTACTAACATTGACTAAAAAATGAAAAATAATTAAGTCAAGGCAAAATACATAAATAATTTATATAAATATTTATTGTAAAAATTTTCGTTATCGAAATTGGAAATGTTTTATATAAAAATTATTTACCATGCATCCATGTTGAGGTAAAAATATTAATTAAAAGTTGAGTAGAGAATAATTTGTAATTTTTATATGATAATAAATATTTTTGAAATATTTTTTTAATGTTGTATACTTTTTTTAAAAATACTAATATTAAAATTAGTGTTTACATAGATAAATAAATTTGTACTATCTTTTTTCTTTTATTGATGTGAAAGACAAATTTGTGAGTATCTCGGAAAACGAAAAAGAAAAGGCCATGAACCAGCGCCTTTTTTTATGCATGAACACACATTGAAAAATATAAAGCCACCATCACAAAGCACACCATTTGCGTGACTCACTCTTTCTCCGGCTCTTACTCTTCTTCCATTCCATGGACGATTTTCTGCATCTAATTTGCCCTAATTCTCCATTCGTACGCATCTCTTCCCCTTTCCATTGTTTTTCTTTCTTTATTTTCTGCAAGCAACGAACACTTGTCACCCGCAGCCATACATTTCTGTATTTTAATCAACCTCCACCGTTTTACTTGTCAATTTTTGTTTGAATTCCAACGTTTTACTATTGTATGTTTCTACATGTGTTCATTTTCTGCTGTGTCCTAAGAAACTGTAATTCTCTATTGCATGAAGACTCTTAATCTGCATTTATCGCGTTTGCTACTAAATTCGTGTTCTGTGGCTTCCTTGATGTGTATGGGAACATTGTTGGAGTTTTGAGATCATGTGATTGAACAATCATATGCATCTTCTGAATCTGTTTCTGCTTTTCAGTTGACTTCAAAATTAGCTAACACTGCCACCTGAGTGACTAACATTTTTCCTGAGATATTGAGAAATGACTCAAAATTAAAGGAATATCAAGTGTGCCTTAAGGTTTATACATTAATGATCATGAAAATTCGTTGGAATCTCATCCTGACTTGCAGTTTTTTTCCTGGTTTACAGATTTGGGATGGAGAGAGATTCTCTGACTGCTTTGAAGATATATATCCTTTGAGATTTTAGTTTCAGCTCATGCACTGATTATATATATACATATACGTATATGAATTGATTTTCCTTAATATTGCCTACTGTTTTAGGTTTTGCAGTTAACATACTGACTGTTGTTATGGTCGTTGTGCCTGGATTTAGTCAGAGGATTGATCGAGGAGTTCGAAGGTCAGATGGCCAGGTACTAGCTGATCTTAGAGGTTTTTGAGAAGGCACGAGAAAAAAGCTGCTAAAAAAATTATGTCAAAATTCTATAAACTGGTCTCTGTATTCTGTTTACACAAAACTTACTTGCGAGACTTATTATCCTGTAGTGCTTCTCTGTAATGTTCTCTACAGATCGTGATTGTCAAATTTTGTTGAATTAAAATTGTTCGGTTCACCTGGAAAAGCTATCATTACCCTTCATATAGTTTCTGTATTCTACAGTAGTATGTAACTGAGACAAATGATATTCATATATGTGATGCTTTACATTGAATAAACAGATGACATTTCCAGAAAAAGCTGTCCTGGATTTTATACCAGCTGTTGGAGCATGTCTTTCAATTGTAGACATATTTTTTCAGTGGAAGAAAGATCATAGTAGTCACTTTGTTGGATATCATAAATGGTTCTATAGCTGTTCTGAGTTGATGGTGTGGGTAAGTTTCCTGATTTTTAGATGTCAGCTACAGTGTTATGTAGAGTTTAAAGCATTTGATTGCCTGTGATGTAATTATTCATTCGTATCTATGTGTAGATAAATATTATTTTCTTCACAAAGCGCGCCGGCAGTCATCACATTGTCTTCAATCGTGTCTTATGTTTCTGGTGGATTCCGAAAGCAATATTGGCAGTATTATATTTGATAAGAAGGATTTCATCATTGAAGGTGCTATTGTTTTCTAGCTTAGATTTTTTTTTTGATTGGGCATGACAAGTTTACCTTTATTACTAATAATTTTTTTCGTTTTCAAATAGGTTGTAAACCAGTTAGTTACGTGTGAAAGATTGACACAATTTTAATTGTAGGTTTCAATGTGCATCACGGAAAGCTTAGTTGTTCTCTTGAATATTTCATTTGGCATAGCCATCAATGTGATCAGGGTAAAGAGACAATCTTACAAAAGCAGGTATGTACTGGCATGTGTTTCTTACACAGTCACTTTCTTTTTTAGATAAAATTAGTGATAAGCATTAGATAAAATTTTAAAAGCATCTAGTAAAATTGATAATCTTTCTCTCTTTTGAACACATTAGTCAAGCCATTTATTTGGCCTCTAAATTGTTTGTCATGCTAGATTTTTAAATATCCTTGACATTAGAATAAAATATAACTAGATATTATAGACATTATATAATCAATTGTTTTGTTTCCTTTTCTGTTCAGCTTGTAAGTATGTTTGCTATTATATATAGTCTTCTCTTTTATCTAAAGATATATATATTTTGATTCAATGAATTATTTTATTTCTTTATCTTTTGATATAATATTAGAGCCATTAAGAGTCTATTCTAGTCGAAATTTGGGCCTACGATTTTCACACCCGATATACTCAATGTGAGGGAGGTGTGTTGGAGATCCTATATTAGCTAGATATAAGACTAATTTATAGTATATAAGTGGGGCAAACCTCACCTTCCTGAACTGATTTTGTAAGGTATCAGGCATAAATTCCACTGCCAAATAACTGATTATTTAATATCTATAATGTCTAATTATATTTGATTCTAATACTTGGTTATATATTACAAAGAAAGCATTTCATGTCATTCTAATAGTGCATTCATTTGATAGTATATATGATTTAGTATATAGATATGAAAATTACATTTTGTTTCTAGAGCGCAATTAAATCTCGACTGAATCTGCTGTCACAATTTTAGTGTTTTGGAAGATCCACTTCTTTCGAATGGCATGGACCTTGAGGAAGGTGGTTATCAAGACCCTGTAAGTCTGACCAGTCATCAAACATAATTCTCTTCATAGACTCCTATGCTTACTCTCAAAATAATTAGTCTCCATTTTGTATTTAAATACAATTTAGTTCTTGTGTGCTTTTTAATTAGTTGGTTGGTGGAAAAGTTAAAGGCGAAATGTACAATTTTTTTAAGTATGGGGCCTTTGATAATTACATAAATTTTATAATTCTTTTGGAGATAATTACATGTGTGACTTATTTTTTAAAGAAAATATACTCTTTTCGTGTTGTTTTATTCTGTTATTTTTATTTCCAATTTGTAAGGTTGATATGTTTTAACTATTTACTTTTTTAATATTCTTTCTATGTAGGGAAATGATAAAAACTTTTGGGATTTGATGACTTTCAACTTCATAACTCCAGTAATGAATCATGGTGTGGTAAAACAATTAGATTCTGATGACCTATTGCCACTGCCTACTGATATGGGTCCTTCTTCCTGTCATGATGTGATTTTATCCTGCTGGCGAGCTCAACTGAGTAACAATGGTTCTAACCCATCTTTGTTTAGAGCACTCTGTAGTGCATATGGATGGCCATATCTCCGCCTGGGTTTATTGAAGGTATTTTTCAATAGGAAATCACGCTCCCACACACTGGATAAAACTAAGATGATGGAAACCAAAGCTTGTGCATTACTCTTTAGCCTTTATATGGAATATTTATACCATATGTTTAGGCTGCTATGGACTGCTGGAATCTAATTAGTCCAAGGAATACCTTCTTCAACACTTTTGAATTTTCAATTCCAACATGGGATTCTGACTTTTTCCGTGGAGATGAAAGTCTAGTCTTTTTATCTTGAAATGAAAGGAAATTTAATCCCTGTTCAGTAGCTCAGTAAGTTTATGTGTACAGAAGATGCTTTTTGTTCTGTACTATACATTGACTACAGTAACAAGCAGTGGTTCAAGGGCTATCAATCAAAATACTGATGGTTCCTAACTACTGTTGTGATAGATAACTGATTGTTTATGTGCCTTGAAATTTTCGTTGTGCCACTGGAAAATATAGTGATATGTTTCACTTGTACCTAGTCATCTTTATTAGAAGAATATGATCCTTATCAATTTATAAATAAGTAGAGAATTTTTCATTGTTTGTATATAGCGTCCCATGGCCCAAGGTATTGATACCTTTACATGTTTCAAATTTAAAGAATCTTGTCATGTCAATTTAAAAAGAAGATCACTTAAGTAGGATTACATGGATAATTACATAATTTTAATGGCATCGACACCTTGACAGTTGACATATATACTTATTAGTTATAAGGGACAAAAGCAGGATGTTTCCATATGATAATGAATCCTTATCATGTCCTTGTTTTTGTATTTGGATGTCTTTTATGAAGTATATCCGTGTCAATATCAAAATACCAATTCTTTTCCCATAAATAAACCAAAATTTAATCTGACTATGCTTTATTTTACCTTGTTTCAATTTATTTCTGCATCTACAAAGTGTTTGAAATTCTTCCAGGTGATTAACGATTGTATTGGTTTTGCGGGACCATTGCTTCTCAATAAGCTGATCCAGTTTCTTCAACAAGGTATTACAACGAGTAATAGTTTGTGTTTCTCCACTATTCATCATTAAAATTTTGACTTGTACCGAAGCTTTGTTTATTCTCCTTTTGATACGCTTTTTCATTACTTTATTCCCTTTATGCACGATTCTTTTATTTTGCATTCGTTGATACATAACTTTATACGTCAGTTGAAAACATTGCAAACATTTACCTGGCAAATATATGAACATAAACATGGTTATGGTGATGGTTATGTCATTCCTTTTTATTTTTTTCTTAAATAATTTCCTTCTATCGTCATATCCTTCAACTGGAACAAGAAAACTTCATAAGAATTTGGTTCCATTATTGTTATTTCTTCCAGGTTCAGTGAATTTGAATGGGTATTTACTTGCATTATCCTTGGGGCTCACCTCTATAATTAAGTAAGTTTAACTCTTGTAGTTATATAGTTCATTATATTATAATTCACCCATATGTTTTTCCTGTATAATAAGTTTAAGGTTCAGGTAATGATTGTCCAAACTTTATAAGCTCTATTTAAGCCATTCTTCTTTTCTTATTGTGCGTTATTGTTAGAAAGTTATTTAGATTGTGGTCATCCCTAACCTGGCTTAGTCTTGGCCCCTTTGGATGTTTTCTTATTTGTCGCCTCAAGGTGGTGTTTAGTCCCATATCAACTAGAGATATGACTTAATTAAAACTTACAAAGCATAGGCAATCCTCACCTTACACAATGATCTTGCGGGATTGAGAGTTTAAACTCAAATACTGAGATAAATAAAATGTTTGAAATGAAACTGTATAAAATAACTCCTCACCATTATTCAACCATTGTTATTAGATAAAATGGCTATTCAATTGGGTAAATAACATTAAATTCATAAAGAGTGAGAATTGAGAATCCAATAGAAAAATCATAATCTTCTTTTTCAACGGTAAAATAAATTGTATCAATGTGTTCGAGATATAAAACCATCCACAGGCCCCCACATAAACAACTTATGCTTCTAGGATAGTGTGGGTAAGAGAAGAATGCAAGTTGTGGGAGGGGAAAAATTAACCTTCTAACATATAAAAAAGAAACAAAAAGTCAATGTTTCTAAGATTGAAACAATTCTGATCAATCTCTCTGCAAATCAGAAATTATAACCCCCTTAAAACAACTATGTGCAGAACGCCAAAGAGAAAGGTTTCTCTTAGTGAACCTTTAGACATGTGTTTATTGCATTTTTCTTGTATCAGGCAATATTTTTGTGTTGCCATTCCCTTGGACTTTTAGCAATGAATATTTAGTTGTATGGGTTAGCATAACTTTGATGCTTTTGGCTTTATTTACCAGTAGCAATTAGTGAGAAGTCTCCTTCTGGTCTAGATCCTTTTTAGATACACAATATACTTTTCATCTTTCCAAACTGAAGCTGAAGCTGCGATCTAGTATCATGACTCTAATCTATGAGAAGGTATGCGATTCTTTTATTTTATTTGTTTGTGAATGCTGAGATTATAGGTTTTCGTAATAATAAAATGCACATACTCTTTTTATATACTCCCCTAGTGTTGTTTCTGATGCCTGCATGGCTTTTGATAGTGTGGCCAATGATTATGCCTTGGTACTTAAATATATACATTGTTTCTTGTGTTTGAAGTGTCTACATGTGAACTTAGCAGAGCGTTCAAAATTTACAAATGGAGAAATTCAGACGTTTATGTCAGTGGATGCTGACCGAACTGTCAACTTGTGTAATAGTTTCCATGATATGTGGAGGTATTCCCATTTTAATTTAAACTTGTTAATGCCAATACATTTTACCTATATTTTCTCTTTAAATATCTGCACCCTAACAGACAAATCAATTGTAAAAGATCCTTATTTTGTCTTACTATGAATGAAATTCACAGATATTCAATAAAGTTGCCGTGAGTTATTTATTCTATGGGTTAAAGATATGATATGTGTATAAGCTACTTTTGTGTTTCATTGAACCTGCTGAGGTTTAGCTGTATGGGATACTATTTCGTTTTACGTCAGATATATTTGATAGAATTTATGCTCACAGGAAAACGTCTTCTGTAGCTTACATTTGATATGAAGTCATTGCTGTTAATATTTAATGATGTAATTTGTATAGATCTTAAGCATTAAGTTTTTTTTTTTTGTTTCAGCCTGCCTCTACAAATTGGAGTGGCTCTCTATCTTTTGTATACTCAAGTCAAATTTGCATTTGTATCTGGATTAGCAATAACCATTTTATTGATACCAGGTAGAAATATCACTTAAGAATTTTTTTTGTGACAATAAGCCGCACTTGTTATATGTTTAATCCTTTTTCACCTGCTTGAGGTCATCATTGCGAATATCAGTTGGAATGAATTTGCATAGAAGTTAAAACTGTATCTATAAATAAATTTATTTCTTAAATGCAAACAGTAATTATTTCTTAAGTATTATCAATAACTGAATTTAGAGAGAAGTTTTTTATTTTATACTGTATCAATAATAATATTTGATTTAAGTTGTACTTTCAGGGATATTTGTCTGCTATCTGTTGTGATTTAACATGTATCTTAGGGCATCTCTATAAGAGTTTCTTAAGGTATACAAGTATTTAGTTCGAATAAACTGTTTCTGTTATAAGAAACAAGTCTTATGTGAAGAAATTGGTTGTGCTACGTATATTATCTCCAATGGGTGATTTCTTGAAGAAATAGTTTCTTCATCCTAAGAAATTCGAAAGAAAAGCCTGTTGGAGACCCTCTTAGAAGACAGATGCTTTTTATTTTGGATAATTTTTAAGAAGAAATATTTACTTGACATTAAAGTTCATTAATCTATTTAAAAAATTAATGTTTGTTTTATTACTCAATTTTAATCTTCAGTGAATAAATGGATAGCACAATTGATTGCAAGTGCTACTGAGCAGATGATGAAGGAGAAAGATGAAAGGTAACCATAAATAAATTGATTAATTTGGTAGAAAATTTCCAAAGATAAGTCATACTTTGAGTTTCATATTTCCATTATTCTTACAGAGGACACACACAGCGCATTGCATGTTGCCTAAAATTCTCTTAACTCCTGAAGTTGTGACACAATGTTAAAAAATCAATTTAAGTTACAGTCACATGTCTCTGATGGACATGTAATGTAAAAATTTGAAACACGTATGCTGCTATGCATAAATACTAACGTTTGTGCAATTATTTCCTTTGCTTTGGAGTTTGGAGAAGTTTTCTAGTTATCAGTGAATGGTCGGAGTTTCTAGAAAGTAAACTGTTGGCTGGGCTGGGAAGCAATTTTTACTCTTAAGAATATGATGCATTTTTTTTCCAGCAGTTAGTTACCTTGAGAATTCCCGTTCTCATCTTCTGCCCCTTAAGATTAACAGCTTATTATTCTTTGCCTGATTTTTTCATTTTACTTCTTTAGGGCAATGGTGGATGAATATGAATACAATCTGTTGGCGCAAATTTGCAATATTAAAATTTATAGTTTTCTTACAGGATTCGTAAGACAGGAGAACTTTTGACTTATATTCGCACTTTGAAGATGTATGGATGGGAGCTGCTTTTTTCTAGTTGGTTGATGGATACAAGATCTTTGGAAGTCAAACACTTAGCTGTAAGAATTTATATTCTGATTTTATTTATTTATGGATAAAACTGTAAATTTTTTCCTGAAATCCACTGAGGTAGTATTCAAGAATGGCAAAAGGAAATTGTTTGCTTTCTTTCTTATTTAATTTTTATCATCATGTTTCATCCATTTTTTATAGACTCGAAAGTACTTGGATGCATGGTGTGTTTTCTTTTGGGCTACAACACCAACACTCTTTTCTCTTTTCACATTTGGACTCTATGCGCTGATGGGACATCAACTTGATGCTGCAATGGTATTTTCAAATTTATTTCACCTAATCTCACTGACAAATTTTTCTTCTTTATTTTGCATTTAATTATTTTCTGTCGTTGTTAAGAAATCTAATGCATTTAGAAAACCTCTATTGCAGGTTTTCACTTGTCTTGCTTTGTTCAACACCCTTATTTCACCACTAAATTCGTTCCCTTGGGTAATTAATGGACTGATTGATGTGAGTCTCCCATATTCCATACTTTTTATGAACAAATTTAATTTGTACATGGATTAGGATGAAAAGTTTCTATTAATGTAACTGCAGGCCATCATATCTTCCAGACGGTTGAGTAGGTTTCTCGCATGTGCTGAATATAAATTTAAAGTGGGGGACACGAGTTCCTGTCCATCATCATTCCTAAGTGAACAGCTTGATTCTGTACAAGGTTTGGATGTATCTATCCAAGATGCATGTTGTACTTGGTCAAGCAGTGAGGAACAAGCATTAAATTTGGTGTTGAATCATGTGACTTTAAGTGTGTCCCAAGGTTCCTTTGTTGCAGTTATTGGAGAGGTCAGATCCTTGTTTTAATTTTATCGATACGTCTTTAGCAAATAAAGTCAAATAATCTTATATGGTAAAGTAATTTCACTGGATATGCACACCCATCATATTTTGGCATCACAACTAATGAAAAATGGATGCTTGAGATCATTAGTTCAAAATATATAATATATGTCATGATTCCATTCACTCAGTCTTCTATACCTGTCAAGATCACCAGCATTTCAATATTCACAATTCAAATCGATAAGTGAACCTACTTCTAATATGTGAAGCACCAGTTAGTTATATCTACTATTACTTCACCAACTGTATGTATTCAGGTTGGTTCAGGTAAATCATCCCTGTTGTATTCGATTCTTGGAGAAATGCAGCTTGTTCGTGGCTCTATTTATTCCAATGAATCCATTGCGTATGTACCACAGGTTTGTATATGATAATTGATATGCTTAGCCTTGAGTGGAATTTCTTATGTCTTTGTTTCCTCAAAAAGTCTCACATAGCAGGTCCCTTGGATTTTATCTGGAACGGTGCGTGACAACATATTATTTGGGAAAACCTATGATCCTGAAAGGTATAATACCTTCATCTTTAGGAGTTTTTTATACCTCATAATATTAATCTTATTGAAACCTAGACCTTTTTCTTCTGCTCAGCGTGTCCTTGAGCTTTACAAACATGTTTTTGAACCAAAAGAACCAATGCTCTTAACAGGTATACTGATACACTGAAGGCATGTGCATTAGATGTTGATGTCTCATTGATGAGTGGAGGTGACATGGCTTATATTGGAGAAAAAGGAGTCAACTTATCGGGTGGACAGAGAGCTCGTCTTGCTTTGGCAAGGTACTATCTTTCAATTCTCTTTTTGTTCTAATAGTATATTTCGGGGTTTTATGCCCTGATTATTTTTATAAAAAAAGCTGTTCTAATACTGTTCAATTAACAGGGCATTGTATCATGACTCAGCTGTTGTTATGCTTGACGATGTCCTGAGTGCAGTAGATGTACAAGTTGCTCAATGTATCTTGTACAATGCCATTCTTGGTCCCCTTATGCAGAGAAGAACCCGATTGCTCTGTACCCATAACATTCAGGTTATTGTGTACTCTCTTCAAAACTATTATTTATTATCATAATTTCTCTCTTCAAAACTATTATTTATTATCATAACTACATTTTTCAAGCATTCCGATTAAATTCAGATGAACATGATATTTTCACTGATATTTTTTCAGAAGATATGTATTATATATTTTGTATTTCTGTAAAAGGTGTACTTATATTATAAAGGATTAACTTATTGATGCATCTAAATTTATGTGCAGGCAATATCTTCTGCTGATAAGATTGTTGTAATGGACAAGGGACACATAAAGTGGATGGGAAATTCAGATGACTTTCCAATTGATTCATTTAAAGAATTCTCCCCCTTGAATGAAATTGATTCAGCTTTACAGAATCATAGGCAATCTTGCAGTCCAAACCTTTCTTCCAAATCCGAGGAGCAGTCTCTTCTTGGTACAGGTATTGTGCATGCTCTGGAGGGAGCAGAGGAGATAGTTGAAGTTGAGTTGAGGAAAGAGGGAAAAGTTGAAATTGGAGTGTATAAGTAAGTAGAAACATATACGTCTCTGATATCAGATATGTATAGGGACTGTCAGTTTGTAGATAAGATTTTGTGGTCTTCAATAGTTGATTAACAATTTATTGCCTTTTGAAGGAACTATGCTGTCTTCACTGGCTGGTTCATGACAGTCATTATATGCCTATCAGCTATTCTGATGCAAGCTTCTCGTAATGGAAATGATTTATGGCTGTCATATTGGGTTGATACAACAACAGAAAGCAGTCAGACAAGATATTCCGTGTCTTTCTATCTGGTAAGGGGCAGTGATAGTTTCCATAGTACATTTTTCTTTCTGGACATGACTTATGGACAATTGAATATTTTGACACAACAAATATTTCATGGACAATTAAATATGTCTAGTGCAAGAAGCACAACAAAATACTTATAGTTCAATTATGCTTCTTAACTATAATAGTTCTAAGTAATGCAAAGGAGTTTTTTTATTAGAAACTTCAGTTTATAAAGTTTGAATCTATTGAAAAGAAAGAAAGAATGAATCACCCACTTTCGCCCTATAAACATCAATGGAGTGGTTAAGTGAAGCCTGTATTAATTCAGATAATTTCAGTATTGAACATTATTTGAAGTTCTCGGTTCATTATTTTATAACCATTTGTAGTACGTTAAAATTACCTGACCATTTACCTACTAGTCTATAAGCTACTGTAATTTTCTAATTTGTTTGAGATGATAATTATTGGTGCAGGCTATACTATGTCTCTTTTGTATTATTAATTCCCTTTTCACATTGGTGAGGGCATTCTCTTTTGCATTTGGTGGATTACAAGCTGCAACTAAGGTACACAATAAATTGCTCAACAGGCTTATGAATGCACCTGTCCAATTCTTTGATCAGACCCCTGGTGGGAGAATACTGAACAGGTTAGATAAGATGTCTGCAGGGAACAGCAGATAATGATAATATGGATTTTATGTTTCACGATTTATTATGTTTTGTGCAGGTTATCTTCAGATCTTTATACAATTGATGATTCACTTCCATTCATTCTGAACATTCTCCTAGCTAATTTCGTAGGCTTGTTGGGTATCACAATAATTTTGTGTTACGTACAGGTACATTGGTTTTCTTAGTTTTTCATATGTATTATGGAACTCCAAGATTTGCGTTAATGTTCCCCATGATCTATTTTTATATTTCGATTTTCTGTAGGTCTTCTTCTTACTCTTGCTATTACCATTTTGGTATATCTACAGTAGACTTCAGGTATTATTTTTCTTGTTCACACTTTCATATTTAAGCACTCTCCTTGTTTTAGACTGTAAGTTCCTAAAACTATTAGGATTATTTATTATTAAATTGTATGAATTTTCGGAAACTCGCATAATTATGGAGTATCGAAGAAGGGTTTACAAATAAATTATTTCAGTATTTCTTGAGTTTCAAACGTTTAAAACCATAATCACTTCTTTGACTTGGTATAATAGACAATCAACTGATCTATGCAGTGGCTTCAGTTTTTCTACAGGTCAACATCAAGAGAATTACGAAGACTGGACAGTGTTTCTCGTTCTCCAATATACTCATCTTTCACTGAAACACTTGATGGATCATCAACTATTAGGGCGTTTAAATCTGAGGTTAACATATGTCATTTTAAAGTAATGATCATAAATAGAACTTTGTATCATGTTGAAGAACTTTACTGAACAAGGGTACTTAAGATATAACATGCACATCAATAAGATCTGAGGACGAGAAAATAGCTATTTGTTCAAAATTTTACTTCTTGTCATGTCCATTCATAATATGAAAATTTTGTTTATGGAGTGAACCTGAATATTGTAGTTTTCATTGTTTCCAAAAACCACGTTTACCATGCGAAATTTCTTACAAAAAAATATTTGTGCTGTTAAGTGAAGATTTAGATATGGCTGGAAACTAATTGTTTGACCTATATATTATAATAATTACCTTAAAAAAATTAAGAAGAGTACACGCTGTATCTTCCTAAAGAAAGAAATTATAAAGATGACCAAGCAGAATGCTTATCCACCTGTCAACATCTGTTACTGTCAGAGTAAAGGATTGCTAGACATCGATTGGTGCACTTAAACAACTACTTTAAATCTTAGTTATTTTCAAGGTTACTTGGAAATACCCAGCACTGTCAACTGAACTTCCGTCTGAGGTGCTTGTTATTTGTTTGGTTTCTTTAACTGGTTATGGTGCCTTTTGCAATACCTTTGTGTTGGAGATTTTTCACTGACTAGAAATAGGACTACTTAGTGAGTGTAAACTTTACGTTATTCTATAGAGTTGAATTAAGCCTAAATCCATTTTCTTGACTTTCACTGTACTTCTTTAAAGTTTTCTTTTTTTTTCTTTGGTCTCCTACATGCATTAGTTGCTTGTCATATGTACTGAGAAAATTTATTCTAGCAATGTGAGTTGGTGCAACTAATTAATTATAATGCAATGATCATTTTTACCAGGACCTTTTCTTTACCAAATTCACTGAACATATAACCTTGTATCAGAAGACTTCCTACACAGAGATTGTGGCAAGTTTGTGGCTTTCCTTGCGTCTTCAGGTACTATTTATTGACATTTCAAGATGAGAAAAATACAGCAATTCACCTAAAACTTTAAATTTGAATTTGTATTAACTCTGAAGTTTTAGTTGTTGCTAATAATTACTTTCTTCCAGTTGTTAGGTGCATCTATCATCTCCTTCATAGCTGTGATGGCTGTTGCTGGATCTCATGGCAGTCTGCCCATCAACTTTGGTACCCCAGGACTGGTTTGTTTGCTATCCTTTTATTAAATCTCTGATTTGATCAACAAATTTATAGAAAAAATGAACATGGAACTTTTCTTCCACAGGTAGGATTGGCCCTCTCATATGCAGCTCCAATTGTGTCCTTATTGGGGAGTTTTTTATCAAGTTTCACAGAAACAGAAAAGGAAATGGTTTCAGTTGAAAGAACTCTTCAAGTATGAATAAGACTTATTTCCCTTAGTTGAAACATGTTTAGACATATATACGCTGATGCCTAATATCCGTTCAATGTTCTCTAGTACATGGACATTCCTCAAGAAGAACAAACTGGATGTCTATATTTGAATCAAGATTGGCCAAATCAAGGATTTATCGAATTCCAGTGTGTTACTTTGAAATATATACCATCTTTGCCAGCTGCACTCTGCAATCTTAGTTTTAGAATTGCTGGAGGGACACAAGTCAGTGAAGTACTTTTGAATTTGTACTGAAGTTTAACACTCCTTATGTTTAGTACTAATTACGTGACGTGAATTCAGGTTGGAATAATTGGAAGAACAGGTGCTGGAAAGTCCAGTGTGTTAAATGCCCTTTTCCGTCTTACTCCAATATGTACAGGCTCTATCTCAATTGATGGCGTGGATATTAAAAATATTCCTGTCAGAGAACTACGTACACATTTGGCCATTGTTCCTCAGAGTCCATTTTTGTTCGAAGGATCATTAAGGTACTTCATTTGGATTTTTTCACTTAATACTTCTGATGCAAACTCTGATTTAGCTCCTTCTCAATGATAATGTTCTTACATTCTTTTCAAGAAGAAACTGTATTAGCATTTATTCTGACTGCACCTATATTTCATCTCTACATAACACCCTGTATTCTCAATATTCTAGGGATAACCTAGATCCTTTCAAAATGAATGATGACTTAAAAATTTGGAATGCATTGGAAAAGTGTCATGTGAAAGAGGAAGTAGAAGTAGCTGGAGGGCTGGACGTTCTTGTAAAGGAAGGAGGGATGTCATTCTCAGTTGGCCAGCGACAGCTTCTTTGCCTCGCACGTGCACTTTTGAAATCTTCCAAGGTAAGAATGATGATTTAGGGAATCTTTGTCTTTGACGTTTTTTATTGACTATAGTATCTTTTTAAGAAACAACTTTATTATAGTTTGTTGTATACTCAGATCCATTAACGATATGAGTAAATCATAAAAATAGGTGAGTGTAAATTTTACTATACAAACTGGTTTTGTGAAATTGAACAAAATTTAAAATTCATTTTCTAAGATAATATTATAATTTATCCTAGAAAGGTTTGTTAGTTGTATGAATCAACTATATGATTCACTGGGTAAGACCAGAAGTTGTCGATCCACTTAGATATTGCAATTTGGTAATAAATGTAGTTAATGGGAAATTCCCAACATATATTAAAAAAAAAAAGACAAAAACGTTCTAGACATCGATAACAAAATATCACACGCCACTTCCAAATCATACAGAGGTTCCTCTTGCCCTTTTTAGGTTCTCTGTTTGGATGAATGCACAGCCAATGTAGACATTCAAACTGCTTCACTGCTGCAAACCACCATATCCGGTGAATGCAAAGGAATGACAGTTCTCACAATTGCCCACCGGATTTCAACTGTTGTAAATATGGACAACATTCTGATTCTTGACCATGGGAAACTGGTATGCTTTATTTTCTTTAACTTTTCACTTGTCCGAGTTGGAATTAGCTCGAGGTTATTCTTTGTTGACAGCTTGATTTAATTATTGCCAACTGAAATTAAGTGGACCTTTGTGCATTTAGTGGTCAGATGGGAAATGAAATTAATACAGATAATTGGCTCAATTTCGTTTCCCCTTAGCAAATCCCCTCATCCTCTTTCTGAGTATTATTTGACATTTTGACCGAATATTTCAAGATTTTCATGTAATTTGCTGTCATCATTAAAAAAGAATCAGGAAACATGAAATAACATGAGCTTTCCTCTCTCGTCCGCGTAGGCTGAACAGGGTAACCCACAGGTTCTTCTGAAAGACGACAGCTCGATATTTTGTAGTTTTGTTAGAGCTTCAGCAATGTAGCCATGGAAGGGACAGTTTGGATCGTTCTTGGCATCTAATAATCACAATATGGAATTGTGGAGGCCATTTTTTAACATGACACATCAGCAGACTACCCGCAGCACGGATGATTCTCTGCAGTCAGAGTGTTATTAGGCGTTTCCGATCCTTTCCTCATGTTGTTAGCTAACGCTGCCCAAGTTTTGCCTAGATCAATGCAACTGCAAATCATGTTTGACTTTTCCTGTAAGTTAGGGATTTTTTATCCATGTTAGTGTAACTACTTTTAGCTAACAGGTGACACGAGGTGACACGAGAACTTTCAATTGCTAACTTAGATCCCTTTATTTAATAGCTAATACTACCTGCTTCAGTTCCAATTTATAAAAGACAAATAACTAATTTAGCAAGACCAAAAAGTATAGTTAAGTTAGTTATTTTTTACTAATTATAAGAAATTATACTTTCATTGTAAATTTATCCTTACATTAATGTCTCAAAAATACATTTCTTAATAAATCTAGGGTACATAAATAATTTTACTAGGAATTAGTTCGAAAATAGGTTAATGCTTTTTTATACATAAAATTAAACAAATCGTTTTCTTTTTTTGTTATAAATGGGAGCAGATGTGATATTATATATAATATATGACCACATAGCATTGTTTGGACATCATTTAACCATGGCATCTTTTTTTATTTTAATTGTTGGTCATGCGTGTGTAAACGAACTTGAGATTGGTCACTCAATGACTTTTTAAGAAACACATATACTAATAGGTAGATAGGGTGGATATATAAGGATATTTACAACCTAATAATTTAATCCATTTTCACTGACGCCAGAGCTTTTTACCTTAGGGATTAAAGTTTGTTTGAAGTTTCTCTTTAAACACTATTAAAAGAAAAAAATATAAAAAAAAATGAAATCAACTTCTTTAGTTAAAATTAATTTATTTATAAATTAAATATAAGAATTTAAAAAAGTTGCATGGGATGATTTAAAAGAATTAATTAAGATATAAATTAATTTAATTTATGGAGAAACTCTTTTTTTCTAAGAGTATTTTTCGAGCATACTTTTTCACCAATCTTATTATGAATTATTATCTTCGTGATTCAAAAATAGATAAGATAATTTATTTTCAATAGAATGACACTATCTCACTAAATAAAATGGTTACAAATACCATTGAATATAGTTTTAGATTTAGTCTAAGACCTAATCTTATAGGTCATTTATTAAAGTCATTAATTTTATACTATATTGATTTCATGAATGAGCTTTAAAATACTTCATTCTATTGATATGTTCACTCCTAATAAATTATGTTATAAATTATATTATGTAATTTATTAAATTCAATTTTATGTTATTTTAGTCATTAATGAACTGTCATACAAAGATTTTATAGTTACTGGAAAATGAACTTTTCTTCTCCTTTGAGTAGAGGTGGTATTTACATAGAAGAGACTATGGTAGTTCATATTTTATATGGCTTTTGCTTTCTACGCCCCATTATTACTAACTGCACCCCATTGTTAATTGCAAAGACTAAAATTCCCTCTTTCAATGCACCACACACCACCTTATTAAACTTATTATTTTACAAAATATTGTTGTTTTATTAGAACCTACAGTTAAATTTTATGATGTAGTTATTTTTGTGTGTACTTTTACTGTTAGAATGTTATTCTCAATTTAGTAATATTATTTTAGCTTAAATGTACTTTTAGTTATTGTAAACTCATTTCTCCCTTGTGGAGGAGTCTTCAATCTTCACTTACGGTGTCGTTTGGATCTACGACATCGCTTCAACCTTTTTAACTACCTCATCACCCTTAACTTCGTTTTTTTGCTCTGTTCTCGATTATTCCGACTCCAACTATAACTCTCGTCGTCGACTTAGAGATGGCAGTTCCAGCGCCACTCCAACGCTTCGGAACGGGTTAGCCTCTTATCGCTTCCTTTATTATTTTTTCCAAATCTTATGCGATAAGAGTTTTGAGAAGATTACCTACCTCTCCATTGATTGAAGCCTGTGTGTATAATCTTCGTTTTCTTCTAATTCAACTCAAGAATTATGAATCTGCTTACTAGCTAATCTTCTTCTCGTTAATGTATATTATGAATGTGCTTTTCGCACAATCATCATGTAAAAAATGCGTGACTCTAAATTCTTGTCAGAATGTTCCTGGTGATGTTAATCGCCTAGGGCATAAAATTGATCAACCGTATCTACGGTGGACAACCTTGCAGAATTGATGAAATGCAGAATTAGACCAAACGCAGATTTGCATGTAGTGTAGGAGCCTCCTTTAGGAATAAAGTCGTTGCTTGTAGCAAGTTAATGGGCATAGATTTTATTAGAAAGTAACTAATTCAAACCTTTATTGTTTCCGTTAGTGTCCCTTGAAGAATTTGTATTATTTTGCTGACACTTTTCTTGCTTTAAATAATTTGTAATTTATTTAACTTTTCAGTATTCTTTAGTCTCATGCTTTTGAAGGAAATGAACTAAGCGAAAGTAATAACATCTAACAAATATTTTTGAGATACAATATCTTTTTTTACTTCATTTTCTCAATAAATTATTAGTAATTTTTCTAAAATCAATATTTTCTGTACGTGAAAAATATATATTATTAAGATTACTTTTTCTCTATCATTTACATGTAGTCTTTAGTAACTTAATCGTGGAAACATTTTTACAAGACCCAATCCAATTCAAAAATATCTCAAAAAATAATCTGAATAGTCCAAATCGATCTCAAATTAGTTCAATCTCAAAAATCATATTACATAAGAACTGATAATATTAAAATCAGTATTCTATTAATTACTATATTCTAATAATATTAGTAATTTAAGATGAGTTTCAAATACAAATAATAATTACTGGTATCATTAAAGGCTTGGTTAGGCGACAGGGACGTGAATGCGTTTTCTTAGTTTGATTTATTGAGGGATTATGATATGACAGGCCGGTGGAGTTAGTGTGCACACACTCACTTGGTGGACCTAACACCCCGTGTGTCATGCTAAGTTGCGCACAAAGTCACAATGCCCATCATTTTTTATATTTTCTAATAATCTACACAACCACCACCGGAAAAAAAAAAAAAACCCATTAATTAACAATTCTTTAATTAATATTTTCAAATACACATTCAAGTTTCGGCCTCCACCATTTAATTATTAACTTCCCATATTAATTACTTTCTTCACCTTTATAAGACTTTTCACTTTCATAATCTTTAAAATTTAAATTCTTTGGTATAGATAATAGTAGATATACACTTCTATTAACCACTTTTAACCATTTTCTTCACCTTCACCAACTGTCCCCTCTCTCACTCCTCATTTATTTATTATGCCCATAGAGAAGAAAAGTGAACACAACACAACAAAACAGAAAATAGTTAAAGAGAAGAAATTGAAGTGCTTAAATTGAGAATTGCTTACTCTCACTGCCATGGCTGGTCTTCAAAGATCTGCAGTCTCCTTCAGGAGGCAAGGTTCTTCTGGCTTTGTTTGGGACGATAGGTTCTTATCAGAGGAATTGAATAAAGTCAATAACGAAGACCAAAACACCAACAACAACGTTAATCACAACGCCGATGAGATTAAAGACCTTCAACTTCAACCGGCGCCGCCCCTCCAGAGAACCCGCTCCAACGGCGGAGCTCGCGCCTACCGCACCGGAAAAGTCTCGCCGGCGATCGAGCCTCCGTCTCCCAGACTCTCTGCATGCGGCTTCTGCGCCGCGTTCGGAAAAACACCGCCGCGGGACCACAACAAGCCGCCACGGACTAAACCCGCCAAGCATCGGCCGAGGTAGACGAAGGAGGCGCTGGGTGGTTTCAGGTGACGGAGAGAGAATATTCCGGCCAGGTTTCTACTCTTTTGGTTTTATGATGTAATGTTTTTACTTTTAGGTTGGTAGGGTAGGGCCGGTTGAGTTGAATTCATGTTAAATTAAGAACATAATCATGAGTCTCTTCTCTATTACTTCTCTTTTCTTAATATCTCTCTACAATATTCAACCATCTTTTCAAATTTATTATTTTTTTTTTTTTTTTTTTTTTTACCATTTTTGCATTAATCTTTGTTGTGGAAAAGGTGTATTCACTATAATTAGGTTTATCTTATACAGAGCAAACCTCAAAAACTGGATATTTTACATGATAGCAAACTGCAAAATAATGTTTTCTTGTGTGAATTTTATTTCTATGCATCATATGTGATTATTTATAAACTACATTTTTTGTCTTGTTTATTTTCCCCAATTCCCAAAAAAATAAAAAAGGATGGAACAAATACGAGAAATATATAGATTTAATATATATAAACTATTGATAATCATGAATTGACAAATCATTACAATACTTTAACTTTTAACCGGTTGTTATCCTGTTCTATTTTTTTCTAGTGAAGTAATGATATGTAATTGAGTAAATGTACGAAGAATTTTTGTGTTGATATTAATCTAAAATAATGTTTTATAGATTGAATAACTTTACCAACAGGCATACGAAGTTTGCTAAGAATTTTAAACAAGGGAATTGAGTTCTGCATAACTCAATTTTCCTGGAAACTAATTCTATCTATCCTTATATTATAGATACAAGGAGTTGAGTTTTTAATAGCATAAATTATAAAATGATATGTCATTTTAGAATGAGGTTAAAATAATGCGTAGTTTTGGCCTAACTTATTTTAGTTAAATAATTGCGTATGCTGATTATTTTTTTAGAGAGTTTTAAGAAAATAATCATTCTCCCAAAACTAATTGCAACCAAACATTAGTCATGTTATTCTCACTTTAATTTTTATTTATTTTTCTTTAGTTAATTGTTATTTAATTGGGAAATTTTTCATTATTAATATTTATCTAACATAAAAATGTAAGTTATTTCATTCTATCCCCTTTTTTTGGCGTATTATGCGTGAAGAGGTGTCCACTAAAAGTGGAAAGTATGAGCTAGACACTCATTTATTATCTATGCATTAGTTTTTGGTGTCTCTTTGGAGACATACCAAACAAAACACAACACTTGCTTGGATATGATATGAAGCCCAAATTTTATGGTCGACAATCACTCAACCTTCTACACCCGTGGAGAGTGGGTCATCATCTCAAACCTCACCTTCCAACACTATGCTCTTCTCACATCTCAACCAACATACTTAAAATCGAGAGTATAAAGATTATTGTACTATACTATTGGATGAAATATAAGCTTTTTCGAAAGTAAAGTTCAATGATTTTAGTCTTCAAAATAACTATATTTCATAGATCTGATGATTTTAGATATTATTTATGGTTCCTGGGACAAAGTAAGATTGGTAACATCTTGGAATAAAATCGCAAAAATATGTCCATTATGATTTTTTTTATATAGATCTATTGTACCAAATAACTGTTCGCCTTCTTAATAAATAAATTCAACCCAAATAAAATTTAATCTTAATTATAATTAATATAATTATCTTGATATATGTGTTATCAGTTCTCATACCACCAAGTAAAATCAAATTAATATAATATATTCATCTTATATTTTCAATCTTATTGACAACTGTTGACTTTCTCAGAAGATTAATTTTTTTTGCACTATTTACTTTCTTTTTCTAGATAAATGAATTTCAATTAAAATAAAACTCAACACTCTATATATATAAAAGAAAAATCTACAATCCGTTATATCATTTTATGAATATATGAACTCTTAACTATCCTATTCATAATTTTAATTTTAAGTACCCTAATCTCAACTGAGTAACATATTTTAAAAAACAAAATAAAAATAATAATAATAATAATAATAATAATAATAATTAATATTACATCAATATACTTATAAATGTATAAGAATATTAATTGCTACTTTTCTTATCAATGACTGACTTGAAAAAAAAATGTCGGTTAATTAACTTATTTTAAGTTCAGATTATATTATATATGATGATTTCTGTGAAAACAAAAATAATGGCTACAAATGAGAGTAATTAAAAATAATTCATATTCTCAGAGTGCTTCAGTTGAAGTTATTGTTCACAAAGGCCAAACCATAGTCCTTGTGTCTGTTATTAGTTCTGGTATATATCAGATGAGAAGACAAATGCAATACAACAATTGAAGCAAGCACACCGACATGGCTGTTATAAGTTGTTAAGCTAAGGGAAAGTAGAATCATCGCTTTGCAAAATTCTAAAACTGAGGAAAGTGAAATGAGAATGTCTTATAATGGATAGAAGAGAAAAATATCTTTCTTAGTTAGATTTCTGATTTTCTATCCTCGTAGCTACCTTAAAGAGTAGAGAATTTTGGACTTTCCAATTTCTAAAATCCACGTGATAAAGAAAGGAAATTGGATTGGAGTCTACAATAGATTGAACTAGTCCAACAATAAAATAATTGGGATTTAATGCTTTTTGTTTACGTTTACTAATTATTTATATAATATATGTGGTTTTATTATCAATATAGTTTCCCAACTAAGTTGGAAATTCAGGCGTAATTTCTTTGGTAATTTATCAAAATACATAAATTTTGAAAAAATTATCATATAAGTAAATTCTACTTGAAATCACAATTTTTTTTTCAACCCAACAGAAATTATGTTTTCTAGTACGATTTTAATTTTTTTTTTACTGATACACGCCTTCGGTTAAAAAAAGTGAAATTGTGTTTCTTCAATTACAGTTAGTTTATTAATTACACAAACTAATTTAATTACAATTAGTTTATTAATTCTTAGACTTCAAGGAATTTACTCGAAGGCTTCTTCACTAAAAGAAGAAAAGTTGCGTTAAGAATATTCAAATTCGTATTATGAAAATTCCTATGTATGGCTGTTAGTCCGAGATTATGTAAATAAAAAAAAAATATAATTTCTACCTTATTTTTTTTATAATAATCGCCATGAAAAATATTTGATGCAAAAGAGTTACCAATTTAACAACCCTGGCCAAAGCAAGAAAAAAAGACATAACACGAAATTCTCTATCATTTGGATCCAGTTATTCGAGTACAAGAGAAGGAAATTTCGGCTATTGCAAGTATTAGATTAACATGACACAAATTCTATGCTTAAATAATTCAATTTTGCACCATTAATCTAACATTTATTTTTGACAAAAGTTTAATTGCATGGACATGTAAAAACCAAATAGGTTCGTCATGGTTTGATGAACACAAACATGGCCACTGACGTTGTAATAACAGTGTTCTGTGTCTTTAAATGGTGTTTCTGTTATGTGTTACTCTTTGACTAGTTGTTCCTACTGAACAAGCAACATAAGATTCTCTCACCAAACCTGTGATGTTCCGAATCTGACAGAAAATGAAGAACCTCAGATACTGTTTCAGTTGGGCATTTATCATTATCTTCATTCATGTAAATGTACTTGTCACTCCATATCTCTCTCGTGCAGAAGGGTTTGATTCTGTGATCCAGCAGCACCCACGTTCCAGGTGGAGAAGAAGCAGAACTAGATCCAAATGGGTTCTTTATGTGGATGATTATGGTGCAAAAGGGGATGGCTTTCACAATGACACCGAGGTAATTGCTTCCTTCTGTTTTATAACTTCTGAGTTTCCTTTAACCTCGTTGACTGAGAGTTTCGAATACCATAATGCTGCTTTTTTTTTATTAGCAATCATAAGACTGTAATTGTTAGGTATTGGGAGTTTAGGTCTCACGTCGATTAAAATAAAATTGAGAAAGTTGGGGAAAATTGGGACCATATGAAAAAGAGGACCCACATAATCAATATAAAGTTTTGAATTGAAGGTAGAATGCATTTTCTGTGTGGATCTGAGTAATGTTCCATTGTTTAAGTTTAGGATTTCTCGATTCCCAACACTAACTTTTGCAACACGAAAATCAGTTACATATTGTGAACCGAATTGCTTAATAATCCACAGAAAAGGATGTTCATTTAGAGTGTGAATCAGGGAAGAGGGTAATTTGAATGATTCTTCTGCTTAAAACTGAAATATTCAGATTCAAGTCATGCAAAATGCTTAGGAATAGTAAAAAATGCAGCCCAGTTATCTTAGATTTCATAATAGCCATGAAATGTATGATAATTTGTCTGAAAGGGCTTGGTAGGATTAGGAATCTCCCCTACAAGAACTGCAAGAACAGTAACAGCTACCATGACTTTGTTTGTTTATTTATATTTTCAGGCCTTCCTGGGGGCTTGGGGAATCGCTTGTTCTCTCGCTGGATTTATAAATCTTGTTTTTCCATTTGGGAAAACTTTTCTTGTCTATCCAGTTGACATTGGTGGGCCTTGTCGATCTAAGATTACTTTGACGGTAAGTTTACAAAATCAAATCTCCATGTCGATGTAAATTCTCTTAATTATTTTGTGAGTCTAAGTGGTACATTAAATAAAAATAAGAAAATTGAATATTTTGTGAGTGTAAGTTGTACATTAAATAAAAATAATAAAATTGAATAATATATAAAAAAAAAGATCTACGAAGCTAATGTCTAAAGGCTTTAGGATGAACGTTGAATCTGACCCAAGTCTCATTGTATTTGAGATCTCTTCAGTGTTTTTCTCAACAAATTTTTGTCTTTGCACACTTTTAATTTTCAAATGTGTTATAGATATCAGGTACAATAGTTGCACCGCAAGATCCTGCGGCGTGGCTTGGTTTAAATCAGCGGAAATGGCTTTACTTCCATGGGGTGAATCACCTCACTGTTGATGGTGGAGGGACTATCAATGGAAGGGGAGAGGAATGGTGGGCCAGATCTTGCAAGAAAAACTCCACAAATGTATTGCTTCCTGGAAAGCTTAAATTACTATTTTCTTCAAGTTTAATCAACTGTGTAACTAAAGTGGCTTCAAAATGTGCTTTCGCAGCCATGTCATCCTGCTCCAACGGTTAGTGGCGCTTCAAATATGGAGCAAACCAGATCGCTTCAAATATTTGTTATGTGTTTTATTGGCTGAATATGAAACAGCATTTACACTGCAGGCTCTGACTTTTCATAGATGCAAGGATCTAAAAATCAGAAATCTTATGCTGATAAATAGCCAACAAATGCACTTGTCATTCAATAACTGTATGAGGGTTGTTGCATCCCATCTCAAAGTATTAGCGCCTGCTTTCAGCCCTAATACTGATGGAATCCATATTAGTTCAACAAAGGGAGTTGAGGTCAGGGATAGTGTAATTAGAACAGGTATTGCTGTACAGTTATTTTTTTAACCAATAATCATTTTAGGCTTGAATGATATTATGGTTTCAACGGTGGTTTAAATATGTTATTTACCTCAAATAGCAATTGTCATGTAATTATTAAATAATTAGCCATGTTACAGAACACACTCATATACCTCATGTTAATGAAAATGAGTAAGCAGAATGAAAGTTTAAATGGTTTTGAAACCCTATGGTAACAGAGAAATGAAAGAATAAAGTAAATATCTGGTAAGTTTTTTGTTGTCAATGTCACGGATTGTGAAGATGTCTGAATTTTTTTTCTTCATTGGGCTAAAAGCTGTCTGAAGTTAATGGTTTGCATGTAAATACTTGTTATTTTCAGGATGTACAGCCAGAATAAACTTTGGTATTCAAATCATATACCAAAAGAAAAGTAATTCAGTCCATTATTTTCAATTTCAGGTGATGACTGCATTTCAATAGTCAGAAATTCTTCACGGGTCTGGATCAGAAACATCTCTTGTGGTCCTGGCCACGGCATAAGGTGAAAGTAACTTTCACTGTTCAATTCTCAAGACATTAAGTGGTATAATTGTTTTAACGGATCCTGGAACCTAATTTTTCAGCATCGGTAGCCTGGGAAAATCAAAGAAATGGGAGACAGTGCAAAATGTAATTGTGGATGGAGCTTATCTTTACAACACAGATAATGGGGTGAGGATCAAAACTTGGCAGGTGAGTTTCTTAACCACTGTAGCACTTTCTTTTTTATATTCACCCCGCAATGTACACATTGATTAACTAACTTCCCTCAAATTTTGGTTAGGGTGGTACTGGTTTTGCCTCCAAGATCACATTCCAGAATATATTGATGGAAAATGTGTCTAATCCAATAATAATAGATCAATATTACTGTGATTCGCGACATCCATGTGATAACCAGGTATAGAATATTTGGATGTTTTTTCAGTCTGTAAAATTTTCCTTTATGTGGAGTGATGCATTATGGTTGTTTGGGGAAATTTTTGAGGAACTGTCTCCATAACTTAGAGAAGAATTATTATTTGGAGAATATACTTCGCATTAAGGAGGACAAATCATTTAGTCCTTGTTTTTTCTTTCAAAATTTATTCCAAACAACCGAGGGACTTAGCTTCTAGAATTGATAGAAAAGTTCAAATTTGTAGTAACCTATACTGAAGCTCAAATATGCTGCAAGAATATAATTTCCTGTATCAAAATGCAGACTTCTGCTGTCAGAGTGGAGAATATATCCTTCATGGATATACAAGGAACTTCAGCCACCGAAGAAGCAATTAAATTTGTGTGCAGTGACGTTTCTCCATGTGAAGGACTACATCTTGAAAATATTTATCTTGTATCATGCTTCGGAGGAAATACTAGATCTTTATGCTGGCAAGCTCACGGTTCTGCTCGGGGTTTCTTGTATCCTCCTACTTGTTTCTCAATCAGTGATGATTTTATTAGACAAAATGTCTTGGTAGAGCCAAACCCTTCTATTCATTCCGTTTGAATTTAAGGTATTTCTGTATAGAATAAAATGAGTACGCGAGTTCCTCAGTAATTAGTTTGTACTCTGGTGTTTAAGGGGAAGGTATATATGGTGGTCACTTGTGATCCATTTTGAAGGTTTTGACGTCTAGATTTGAATTGTACATCTCATGTTTTTCAAACAATTTTTACACATCAAGATATTTGCAAAACATGTTACTGGTTAGTCACGTTTTCAAAATGTCAAGCTCAACTATGAACATGATTTTAGAACTTGTTTTTTTAACTTTTCAAGGGGCTTCTTTTGCATAGTAGCTCAAGAAGTATGTCTAGTTTTTCACTCAACAAACATAGCGCAAATCCAACAAATACGAAGAAAGATATCATAAAATCAGTGAATTATGTTCGGACGAAATCATCATTGGTAGCAAGCATATCGTATACCACTTTACATATTTCGAACTCAGTATTCACATTTCAAAAGTGGTTCATAAAATTTAAAATCACAGAAAAAAGAATAGGCAAAAATATTATATTATTGAAGAAATGATTTAGTTTAATTATTTTGTAAACCATTGTCTCGTCTTCGTTTTTTAAGTCTTGTGTAATCTCTGAGCATCAAAACTATGCTCAATGATAAGGCAAAAGCAAATACACAGAAAGAAAACTGTTAAATTCCATTTGCATGATGCTTTTTAATTGACAAACTTTTGTACCATTTTCATACAGTAGAAGATGAATTAATGGTAAAGAGACACCACTTGAATGGACTAATAATAAACATACAACTTTGTATCTCAAAAGAAAAACAAAAACACCTAACGTATTTATGGTACATACCCAGGATTCGTTGTATAAACAGTGTAAAAAGCTAGGCATAATCAAATATCAAGAGTATTGAAACTTGTATGAAGTGAACTTATCAGACAAAAATGCAGAATTCAATTATAATTATTACAACATGATAACACTGAAAAGTGAGTGAAATTTAGTTACTCCCAAACTCTAAATATTTCTAACTTAATCATCTGGACTACATGCTAAGATCTACAAGTGAGGACTTTTCACTAACATGAACAAGAAATTTGTGAAGAAGCTGTTTCAAAACTTCAAGTTCTAAAAGGCAATTGCGTTACCGAGGGCCAAGTTTGGGGCACCCATGGGCAAGAGGTTTACGACTGTTTTCTGGATCTCTGAAAGTTCTAGGTACCATCTTATCAACATACAGTGTTCCATCCACGTGATCACACTCATGTTGTAAAATCCGAGCCTGCCAACCAGAAGCATTTATTTTGATGGGTTCCCCGTAACGATCAAAACCTTCGACCTCAACATCAAGGTATCGCTCTACCACAGCGAAACCATAAACACTGCAAAATGTCATTATAGATGAAGATGTTAAAGTTATCCGGCGGATATATGTACTTGATAAATTATTATCACATAAAACACAACTATAAAGCGATCCAGAATTATTATATGTTAAATTATGACAACAGCATTGAATGGCTTTAGCTCAACAATAACTAATCAACAAATTCAATTGGATCCAATCAGGTTGGAGGACAATCTCACTAAAAACGTGGCATATTTACAAGAGAGCGGGATAATATTGTTAAGAGATCCCACTGTTCTGTTGCACATGCCCTTTTGAAACTGCCTTTCAACCTCCACAAAATCTATTGAATATCGAAAGTCACATTTAATAAAAAGGGAAAAGAACATACAGATAAGATACAGTTCACACCAGATGTTAAAATTAAGACAAACATGGCTGAAACTTAAGCCCAAGCTACAACAGAATATGGAGGTCACAGCTTCTTGTGATCTCAATGTTTAGAAATCATCTAAGCAATCATCTTATAGCTAATTTATAAATATTAGCAAAGCTTTTTACGTACCGGATACATGCACCAACTGAAATCTCATCATTTGGCAAGCAAATAAGAAATTTGCTAGATTTTGGCCCTTAGCTGGAATAACAACTTCAATCACATTAACTGTGAACCATTTTTAAAATGGAAGAATATATATACATCTGGTATATGTATAGAAAATCTTCAGATAATATGGTATCATACTAGTAATCCCCTTAACAAGTGCATCTTTTTTAGTTGTTCCATAATGTCTTCTCTGTTATGCTAAAGTCATTGAGAAAATTAAAAGCAAGATGCGGGTCTCGGGAAATTTCAAGCCATAACTCAGGAAATGACCGACTGCGTCAAGAGTCCAGCCAGACACTTAAATATTCAGTTAAGAATACAGCACGCTCTCTATCATTGATTAAAGATTGTTGCAAAAATATAAAATCATGATTGAAACTCATTTAAATATGAAGAAAGAATTTCAAAATCAGTAATGTCAAACAAATTTTCAATCAATAACAAAAGAGTGAGTTCAAACAAGTGTATAACAAAGTATGTTACCAGGATTTCTCAATGTAGAATTCCTAAAAGTAAAAACACAAATGCATCTGCCACTGAATTGTGGAAAAGCAAGTAATGTATGATAAGAGGAAAAGAAAAGGTGAAAGGATTGTTAACAATGTATAGGCACACCTCAAGCATCCTTCAAAAAAGAGTGCAGTCCTGTTGCTCTTCTTCTTGAGCTTAGGATTCAAGATCAGCTACTTCAAATCAAGAAAACCGAATGAATTTGCATATTACTATGTGAAAGGGCAAAAGTGTGAAATTGAATTGAATAATTTTCTCTTGTTTGCATTGCATAACATTGGAAATGGATACAAACTATTAAAAATTAAATTTTAAACCTAACTCAATTTCACAACTTCAAAATGAGGATTGTCGTCACTTATTTACTATTAATTATCTTATTTCTAGTTGATATACGATATCCAAAACAAAAATATATAGACATACCAAAAGATCAAAAGGTCTTCTATCGTGTTCTTTGAGCGCTTTCTCATCCATACAATGCATATATTCTTCTTTCTCTTCCAAAACAATTATCTATACACAAAAACACATAAAAGAAATCATATATTTTCGATGCGATTGCATAGGTAAGTGTTATCGATCCAGAAAATGGTAAGGCGCATTAGATAAGAAAGAAACCCTAAGCGGAATTCCAATCTGTGGAGCAGCGAGACCAACACCAGTTGCCTTTCGCATGACGCGGATCATGTCGTCGATGATATTCTGTATTCTCTCTGATTTCATCTCTGACGCTTCAACTTCTTTGGCTCGCTCGTGCAGAACCGGTTCTCCGGCTTTCACAATTTTCGGTAAATTCCTAAACCATCCCGAACGTGAGCTCATCCTCTTCCCTGCTATTCCGCTCGTGCTCGAGGTGGTGGTGGTAGTGGTAGTGCTGCTGCGGCAAAGCCAGCCGTTCATTACGACGGCGTTTCGAAAGAGGTACGCCGCCACCGGAACCGCGCGCAGCCGCAACGCCACCAGCTGCACCGCTTCCATGCTCTCTTCTTTCACCGACTCCATAACCAAATTAATTTCATTTTATTTTATTTTCTATTTCGGAAAAAAATATGGTAAGAAACAGAGATTTACCATTTTTTTCTCTCATATATATATATATATTGAAAATTTATTTAGTCAAATATATTTAACTTAATAAATTTAGCTAAATAAATGAGGTTAAAATTTATTTAGTCAAATAATTCTCTTTATTATTTTTATGTATTCAGAACTTTATATGTTTTATTTCCAATGTCATCTCAGTTCTTTTCTTCTGTCATTTCCTTTGACTACGAAGGAAAGTATGAACTAAAAGAGGTTTTATTACTTTCTTCCGACTAAGTAAAAACCAAATCAAATACATGTTAATTAGTATGTCCTTTAAAATGATTAGTTTTATTAATGATTATTTTAAAATCCATATTCAAATAAACTGATATTACTTCACTATATAAACCTTTGTTACTATATTTTCGATTCAGCTAAGAAATAAATACACCTCTAAACCCTAAAAATAACTCCATCTCTGAAGTATGAATTTTCAAATAAATGTATCCTTCTGCGAGTATTACTTCTCTTCATGGAATTGTATGATCAGAGGAAAAAATAAAAAATAAACAGATGCTTTAGAATCTTGAACAGTGTACGAAATTTTATATTGTCACGTAATTACATGTTAGCATGTCCATTAAATTTATTAGTTTTATTAATAATTATTTTGAAAGCCATATTTAGAAGATTTTATATTACTTCACTATATAAACCTTTGCATGCATGAACAAAATAATGATGATAATGTTGAAAGATACTAAAAATTGAATATGCACTTTAACTTTCTTTTACGAGCACCTTAGCACTTTCCTTGTACATATCACATTTATCTCATGTTTACAATGTAATCAAGCACTTTAAATAATGCTGTGTTGTGTCACCTCAGCATCTCCTTTTTAGCAAGTTTCTAAATTCTTGCTCTTGAATTCTTAATTCTACAAAATCTTTAATTTATTATTTGACTTTGAAAACATCCTTTTCTTGCATCACATCAATGGAAAAAAAATTAAAGCAAAGATTATGTAAATATAGAACTAAACGACTCAACAGTTTGTAAATCAGAAACTAAAACGAGCTATAACTATAATCAAATGTTAATTACATAGTCTTTTATCTTTCAAATTAAATGTTACCAAATTGTTGACAATGAAAGATGAAGTGTGACAACCCAAAAGTAACTTTATACTATTGGCCAATGAAACTAACACATACATCTTAATTTTCGGTTTGAGTATGGTAATAAAAACAATCAATTTGAGATTATCTCTCTTGCATTAATAAACAACCTAAACCACTTTAAATTAAGCTGTTAATTAGTCCCACACAAAAGATAATGACTATTAAATTTACAATATGATAATTGTATCTACTTTAGCATTTTTGTTGTGCTTCACATTTGTGTCTTCAAGAATATGTGCCATAAGGTGGATAATATAGTACACATGCTAATGTCCAAATTAGTGGTTTTTTCCATAGAAGCACGTGTAGGTGCTGCAAATGCAAAAGGGTTTATCTACCCATTTGGCATTTTGTGAGAGAAATAGCAATTCCCCATGCCTCTTAATCAATGCCACGCATGGGAATCACATGCCATCTTCATATTTAATGTCCATACAATGCACCCATCTAATCTATGGTTTAGAGAGGTCGGCAAAGATGCTCACTAATGTATGTTCCCCATCATTACTCTTAAACAATTTTAAGCAAAGTCATTATCCATATATAACTTTAAAATACATTAATTTTGATATACTTAATTTTTTTCAGTTAGAATTAAGCTTGGTGTAATTTGTCAAACATGGCGTCTTGGTAGACACTATTGGACATAGTACCATGTCTTGAGGCGCAAGATGAAATTCAACGGTGCGCTGCACATGCCACATCCGGGGTCGGATGGACAATAATTTGCTTTTCTTTTTTACTAAAGTTTTAATATTTATTATTATTATTATAATTTTACATAGATTATAAATAAAATATTTAAATAAAATATTTTATATTATACCTTAATTTTATAAGATTAAGTTAGGTCTGAAATTTATTAATATCACAATTTATTTTAATAAATTTATCGAGTCATTAGTTATCTAATTATTAATAAACTTTCAATAATATATAAATAGTGTAAATTTTATCTTAAAAATTTGTTTTATAAAATTAAGTTAAATTTAAAATTCAATACCTATGTTAAGCTTAAAGTTATTTAGAATTTATTTTGTTCAAACTTTTACTCTCTTTTATCAAGTCATCTATTAAATAGATAGTCTCCTATATTAATTAGAGAGTTTTCATGTACAAATGTTAAAAATCCTACTTAAACTAGATATAATATCTTAGAATAATTTATGAAATGAATGTTATTTTATAAATAATTTTGTAAAATTAAATTAGAATTAAAATTCATTTATTAATAACTAAATAAAGGAAAATATTTATTAAATGAATGGATATAAATTAATTTACGAGAGGAAACGTTTATTGAAAGAATTGACAGAAATTAATTAATTAATTAATTATTATTATTATTATTATTCTTGGAGTTGACGTCGTGTGGCTTTACTACGCTTAGCATATGGAGGCAGCTAGATATTCTCTCTCCTACGTACCTTTTTTGCTTCTCACATTCCATTAACTTTGGTTTCAAGGTAAAACCAATGTGAAAATGTTACGAAATAAAGGTATCAATTAAAAAGTGGAAACCGCATATTCCCTTCTATAAATATGCTGCTCCTCCTGAAGCACCATTGCATTGCAGAACAACAAAAACAAAAACGCAAAGTTTGTTTGAACAGAGAGAGTGTGAATTCGGAGATGGAAGGAAGAACGAGAAAGAAGCAGATATCAGAAGAGGGAGAGAGCAGCAAGTGGAGATCAGAAAAGAAGATGACAGAAGGGAGTGAGAGAACAAAGAAGGGCGTTGAAGACATCAATGCTAGTGCTGATGCCTTCATCAAGAACTTCAGGAACCAACTCCTCATTCAGAGGCTCCAATCCATTGAGAATTACGAGCAAATGCTTAAGAGGGGTCTCTGAATCTGATCATATCCTTATATTTTCGTTATATAAGATACTATAAATATATGTATCATTTTCCCTGTCTTCTTTTGTTGTTTCTTTGTTGGAGAACTCTGCATATATGGTATAGAGAAATAAAAGAAGCAGAATAATGTATACAGTGCCTCTCAGTATTAACCAATGTATGATTCATTTCGCAGTTATGAGTGAAGACATATTTTTTTTTATACTTTGCTTTTCTGTGTGTATATATGTTCCTTTTCTTTGGTAATGGTTCTATATTCATATCTCAGGACATAAATATCATTGATCTGTTAGTTCTATGAAATCATGTTTAGCTTCTTTTGTGATGGGATTCCACATGGTTTTTTTGTATGTAAAACACTAATTTTCTCTGCTCTAATTTCTTAGTTTTTACACTGTAACTGTATGATTCAAAGGTTATAAAGTGAAATTTTATATAATACTAATATAAAAAGTTGTACATTACCAACTAATTAAAAATCACTATAAATATTATTTTTAAATTATAAAATTAAGTCAACAAAGTTACCTGACAAAATTTGTTACCTAAAAATTAAATTTTGATTTATATGTCCAACAAGTTCTGTACAACCATTCACATCCACACACACTATATGTAAATATTAACTAGACCACAGGCCCAAGAAAAAAACATGACATGTTTACATGGAGGCAGGAATTTCCTACATGCTAGAAAACTGTGACTTGAATTATATAATATTAGTAAAATGATGTCAAATTTTAATAATGACAAAATAAGGCCTATTCTCAGCGTTTCTTATTTTGTTATTCGTCTCTGTTTTATTTGTTGTAATATTTTTTTGTTATTAAAGCTTTTTATTATTACATTTCGTTATATTATTTTTGTCTCCAGTGCTTCACTCTTTCAAGTCCTTCAAACTGTATTTTCTGCAACTCAATCTATTATAAAAATTATTTTTTATAATTATTAAAAGATTAAAAAAATATATTTTAGATTGTATAATTTAAAATATAAAAAATATATTTAAATGGTATAATTTAGAATAAAAAACTATATTTAGATTATACAATAAAAATATATTTTCAATATTTTGGCAAAATATGAGAGTGCACGAGGAAGTCATGCGTCTTTTCAGAGTACATTAAAAAATACGAATTCTTCCTCCACCTCAATACCCCGTCCTGGACCTCCATAGTTTAACAGAAAATACAAATATATCTTTAAATAATAAATGATAAAAGATCAAAATACTTTCTATCCCTATTTACCTTCTTAATTACTCTTATCCATTTTATTCGTTTTATTCTCTCTTTGCGTGTATCTGATTCACTGCTTTACTGTAGCATTTAGTTCAGTTATTGTATCTGTTTTTCACCTTTACCGTCAACAAAAGTGATCTGTGCGTGTGGGTGAGAGTCTGCAACATTCGCATATTTGTTTCAATCTAAATTAAAGCTTTAAACAAGTGAAAAGTAAAAAAATAAAATTATGTTTATTAGCAATTTGTGAGTGGTATGTTACGATCGACGGTGAATCTACATCGGAGAAGATAAACTTCATATGAACCGAATGCTCCGCGTCCGGTTTACATTTTGGAAAAAAACCAAAATGTAAACCAGATGGGGTGCCATTCCTTTTACATTTTCATTTGGAAATGTTAATCAGATGGTACCTCATCCGGTTTATATTTTGAAAAAAAATTGTAAACCGGATGAAGGACATCCGGTTCAGTAATTTTTGTTTTAAAAAACCATAAGGTCATTTTAGTCATTTTTACAAAGACAAATTTGACATTTTAAAAACTTATGGAGGTGCAGGATGAGAGTATTAGAATGCAGAAAGAATACGCCATGAAAAAACTGTCTTAGATGAAACCCACGCCACCAAAAACTTTAGATAAGCCCAAAACCATTTATGGGTTTTAAAGTATTTTAAAAAACTAAAAATAATTTAATTAAAATATATTTGTATAATATTTATTGAATTAGAACTTATAATATGCGACAAAAAAATCAAAATTAATGAATATGTCTTTCTAAACAAAAAAGGATACAAAAAATAAAACATAAATAACGATGAATTATTGTTAATTTTTGTAGTAATTACTTACAACTTTATATATCTATACAAGTACTTAATTGGTTGATAATATAATTTCTTTAGTATGAAGGTATCTCAATTTAGAATTTTTTTATCCTTTGATTTCCCTTCACCCCTTTTATCATAAAAAGAAAAAAAGATATATTATTTAACAAATTAACATACAAAATTATAACAATTAATATATAATAATTATATTATTTGATAATAAGAAAAACAACTAAGTTAGCAATTTATTGAACTTCTTTTTTTTTTCAATTTTTTCTGCATTTACTGTTTTTGTTTTATTTTATTTTCTTAAAATAAGGGTTTACTATTTCACCTTTTTATAATCCGACGTTTACAGTAAAAAAATTTCTTTTGTTATAAAACTCTTTTGTTTCTTTTGTTTAAGCCTACATTTGGTACACTAAAAGTAATAGAAGAAAGAACAACACAGAATAAAAATGCATAACTTTTTTCGTTCTTCTTTTTTGGTGACGTGAGATAAGAAAAAAGTTTCAAATGATATCCTCCAATTGGTAGTAATCTATTCAAAATGGGCAAAAGTTTTTTATGTTATACTATACATATTTATTTTCTTCTCTCCCTCCTCATTTCTTACTAAATTATGTAAAAAAAAATTCATTTTATTTTTTAAGTCAAACATACTCCAAATGCTGATTTTGACGTCTAAAATTATTATTATCGTAAAATACTTAAGGAAAGAACTCCCCATTTTAGAGACAAAAATAAAAACTGAAAATAATTGCAAAGAAGAATGTATATATTATTGAATAAATTCAACTACATTCAACAATAATAAACCAAAAGATGGGATGCATTTGACCCATTCAAATGCTCGAAATTAAGAATAACTATATTTATTATGTGGTTTTAATAACTTTTAATCTAATATAAATATACTGTGCTTCAAAATTGTAAAATTAAAAAACACACAAAAAAAAAAAGAGTAGAGAGTGTTGCGTAGTATGTAATATACTGGAAGGATAATATGTAATCAATTGAAAGTATTTTTTTGAGACAATCATGTAAAAATAAAGCATTCAATTGTTCTTTTTTTTTTCAATTTCTCTATTATTATTGTTCCATTTCTTCCACGTACGTGACTGATCCTAATAAAAATGTTCAATTTTTTTATTGAAATGTGTGACACCTTTTTTATTATTGACATAGTAATTAGAAATCAGTAACCATCACTATTTTCCAACCTAACTTTGGAACTCACCACATGCAACTTTTGTTTTATTTACACAACCTTTTGGCAATTTACTTTTGTGTCTAACTATTGTGTGCAGTTCATCAAAATTGATTCTCTCGCGTCTGCAACATTCAAAGTTTAATTTTTTTTATCCTCTTATTTACTTTATGATAATTATATTGAAATTTATATTAAACCCAACCATAGACACCAAAACATAAAGGGTGATTTACTATGCAAATAATATTAAATAAACTTAGATTTTATATTAAAGTTTGATAGCTGGCAGCAATAAATTCAGAAATAATTGAAGCGTTTTATAATTTTTGACATAAAAAATGGTGACAAAACAAAATTGGAATATCCAATTCAGCTTTCGTGTTTGATTGCTGGCACTGACTCACCACGTTGCAATCAGTAACTGTCATATTTATTGCATCTCAATCTCAATTTCTTATGTCACTCGTTTTACTTTCTCAATCAATCCCAATTTGCTATATTATTAATTTTTTTTATGTTTCTATGTTATAATTTCCTACCCAAAATTGTTATTAATGCGAGGATTTGATTTAATATTTGGATTATTTAATCAAAATTTATTTTCTCCCTTCAACATAAAATCCTAATTAAAAAATATTATTTTATTTTAAAAATGGACCAAGAGTGTAAGAAAAATATTATTGATTTGCTCACGTAGAACACGAACACACACACACACTTATTTCCAAACAAATAAAGTAAATGAATTGACAATTATGGAATATCACTTCACGATGAAAACGTTTGTTTCAGCCAGAATATGTGAGATCATCATTTCGGGGACAAGGTATAATATAATATAATATAAATTACCTGAAAAGAAATAAAAAATAAAAGTATATGTATATGTATATGTATAATTACTTTATATGAAAAAGTGTATTTCTAACATTGTAATTAGTTAAAATTATATATTCATGAATAAAGGTAATTAAATAAGAAATAAAATCAATCAAACTTTATATTTTTTTAATAAATTCTAATATTTAATATCACTATCATTTCTCACTCTATATTGGTGAGTTTGTTGATTTAGTATTTTTACCTACCCTCGGTAACGATGGTTACTTCATTCTATACACATGATTAGTTATTGATTTGAATTTTTTAAGAAAAGTGTGCGCAATGTAAATAAATAAGTTTTTTTATATTGTTAAGATTTAATTTTAAGTTTTCAATAAATAATTTAATTTTGTAATATATAATTATTTTTAATTCATAATATTTTATAAAATTATTGAATAATTAATTTAATGTAGATATACAATAGAATAGACTTTTTATTACATAAAATACAATATGTTAAGGGAGATATACAATAAAAAAACAAAAATATGTATATATAAAGATAATAATTTGAAATTAATTATCAGGGAAATTTGCAGAATGTACATTCAAAATATATAATAAAAATATTTTATTGAAATAACTAAGAGAACCCTTATATATATATAATCGTATTCAAAGTATGTTTTTGGTATTTATGAAATTGAAAGAGTCAATTTAATATAAAAAAAAATTTAACACCATTTTAATATAACTTTAAAGTGGCTATTATGAAAATTAATAAATTTGCCATTCAGTTGATTAATAAAGTTAATGAATGAGTGTAAAAAATAATAAAATAGAAGTTCAACAATTATTTATTCAATTAATATGTATAACATGCATGCTTCACGACTTCATCCATGATAGATCTTCATTGACACTTCTTAATAAAATGAATTAGGTCAAACTTAAAAAACTTTTGAAAATTACGTGCTTAATTGGTTAACCATGTCGTTCTCTCCTTTGCGGTCATATCTATAGCTTGTTTATGTTTTGAACAAATGTTAATATCATTTTTAAAATTGAGCAAATTTACTTATATTTAATCCAAAACTTTAACTAAAAAAAATACTATATAAATTTAAATTTTTAAACTACAAATATTTCGTCGCATAATTCGGACTTACCGGTGAATTTAAAGCTTCATATAATTCCCCCGAGTTCAAATAAAAAGCTACTTTCATTTTTTTTTTAATTTTGATTTCCATAATTGGAAAAGAATATGTCAACTTGGTTTTAAACTCTTCGTTGATCAATTAATGACTTGGTATATTTATAGATGTTCAAAATCATTTCAAATTACGAATCCTTATTCTTCTTCAATTCTTCCCTTGTAGTTGCATTAACAAAGAGATACATCCAAGAACACAATGCTTACAGAGTAACTAAGCAACAAAGAGAACAAAATTGACAGAACAAGAAATAAGTACAGTAACAGTATGAAGAAGAAGAATATATGCATGTGTGAGTTAAACTATAGTATTTTGAATTTTGGTGTGGCCCGAAGGAAAAGTTGAGTCCTGTTTCACAATTTGTTGAAGCATCTGAAGGTTCACTCGTGAGCATGATCTCACCATGTTACCTGCTAAAGGGATCACAGGAAGGCTATCACAATTGCATATCTCAATCATGAACCCATCTGGGTCATGAAAAAACAACTGATCCACTTGAATCCCACCTTCTTCCACCCTTGCTCGCACGTACTCTATCTCCATTTCCTCAAGCTTCTTCTCCACTGCTCCCATGCTTTCACACTGTTTTCATTCATCAATCCACAACCACAAACAAACCATGTCAGACACATGATCATTAGCAAATACTACCTGCAACTAATTTGTATTAGAAAGTAAGTTATATCAGAATCTATTTTAATAAAATTTAATGAATTTATGGAATCATCATTTATAAATATTCTCACCAGTTGAAAAATCTCAACATCATATAAAATCTACTATTTACCAATTTATAATATATAAATAATAAATAATGACAGTCTTTTTATCTTATTTTATTAATTAATTTTATAAAAATGAGTTATACTTAAATTTGAATTAAATAGGAATTAAACATACATCACAATTTTATTACTTGCCTGGAATGATATGTGATTATCTTTTGGGTTAATTTCTTTCTTTCTTGGCATGTCGTTGGGATCTTCTGCTTGAAGCAAGTGAATTCCAATTCCGTATCCAAATAGCCTGCACAATGATGACAGAGAAGGAACAAAGTAAGGAAATTTTATTTACCCCACAAGAAAAGTTTGTTTTTTTTTTGACATTTTGTTGGACTGAGACAAGTTGTTGTGATGGGGTGATCGGAGTTTGAAAATGTAAGTGAATAATTGAATTACCATGCGCCGTCAAAATCGAAGGATCCTGGCCTCCTGATGGGGAAGAAGCCGAGAACGTTCTGATAGAAGTTGATGGATTCTACAACGGAGTTGCAGACGAGGGAGATGTGGTTGACGGACTTTAGGTGCAGAGGGTTTTCTACGCTTTCTTTCATCTCGTGAAGCAAAACCAGAGAGTTGAAAATGGATTCCAGATAGAGAGAAGAAGAGAGAAAAGGAAGGAGCAGAAGAAAAAAAAGAGAGGAAGTGCACCTACCAAGGCGAAATGGGTGGGCGCTATATATAGAAGGCAAGCCACCATAGTGCCACATCGGATAGATTTTTTTTTGACACCTCCTTTCTATAAACTCGTCCTTATCTTTTTACTAGAGAAAAAAAAGGTAAAATTTATATGCTTTTAACTCTACAACTGAATTTCTAAAAGGATAGTCAAAGAACTTGTGTGTAACAGTTTATTCCTGCTTGTGGGGAAAACAGAAATAAATAAAACAAAAACATATAATTTCAAAAAAAAAAAAAAACTAAAAATCTATGATCCATTCAACCATTCCTCCTTTAACCTCCATGTTATTTCAAAATTTTCAAAACATACCTACATGCCTAGAACACTTCATAATAGTTGCTAGAAATCTTCAACCTTAAGAAATAATTCAGCTAAACAATACCATCATTACTTGAATTTTTATTTCACAATAATAAATTTACTTTTTCCATGTAAAACTGGATGTTTCATATAATTTAATTGTAAAACCGTTATATCACAATATAATATAGTATGATCAAGATGCTCAAAAATAATTTTTAGCCAAACACATTGATAAAAAAATATTTAAATATAAGCTGAAAACTTATTTTATAAATAATTTCTTTAAGTAATGAATTCTAAAGATTTTTAAGAGAATAGTTACTTTAATATATAATAACTTTTAATATCCACTATTATTAATACATAATAAAAGAAAGTCTTAGAAGATAAGACTCTAAATCAAACAAAAATCAGGATTTCAATTAAAGACCTTTATACATAAAATAGTCTAATATAATTCTTAACTATCCTCACATAGTAATTATTTATTATTGTTAATATAATTTAAAAAATAAATACTAATTTTACATAATAATTATTTATTAATTATTTTTTTAATAATATATTATGTCAACCGTAAGAGATTTTCTTTTTTACATTGATTTGGTAGCCAATATTGATGTAAGGAATGAAAAAAAATTTATAATGTTTTGTATCAATTGTTTTATCCAGATGCAAAATATATTAAATGTTACATTGATTATAAATATTAAAAGAGCATTTAAAACACATATTATATCAATTATAGTTATTATCCATCTAAAAAATCATATATTATATTAATTTCAACTTATAATTCATATAGTTTATAACCCATGTATTGTTTTTTAAATTTTTGTAAGATTTATTATTTTTTAACCTGTAAAAAAAACATACTTCCGAAGAGGCTAATCACGTATTATTTTTTTAAAACTCATTCAATAACAACACTAACAGAAAAGAAAGCCACTGACTGAAAAGAAAATATAACCTTACGTGTTTTTCATATATTCAAAATCTCATACATAATCACTATTAATGTAAAAGTAAATAATTATTCATTTATTTTAACCTTGTAAAAAAATTTCATATTTTGAATACTTTATATCTGAAAATCCACTTTATTACAAGAAAATGACTCTACGTTTACAAACTACAACTTTGAATATATTTTTGGTGCTAAATTTTAGAGGCCACTTGTATATTTTATTGGCTTTCCACCAATAATGGCACAAACTCAATGAAAGCAAAGACGTTGAAAGTAAAAGTGAATATAATTGCACCATTATAATCTGGAAATATCTTATCACAAAACTACAATTATTTGTAGACTGAATAATACAACGGAACAAGATTTTTTTTTTCCACAAATAATCCGTTTTTCATTCGTGGTCAAAACCAAAAAATTAGAATTTTAAAAACACTGAATTCAGAAACATAAACAGCAAAATTCTCCTAAAATAAAAAACTAAAAGACTTTTATTTTCTTCAAGTTTTCTGAACTTTTATTTTATGTTCCCCAGTTAATTGAGCCTTATCTAAATCCTAGAGACTTGAAAATTTTTACATTCTCAATTTTATTTTCGGATATAACGAATTGATGAATATTGAGGACCACGAAACCCTTCCAAAGTATCATTTTCAATTGAATATGTGTAGTGATTTCATATTTACTAGGTCACCAAGTTATACTGCATTAATTGAATGAGTACCTTTCACAAGTTTGATGTCTATGATATTGCAACTCTTCTTTTATGATACATATTCTAAGTTCCAACTTAATAATTTGGAACAAACATTAAATGATGTCACAATCTTAAAGATGAATGAATGTCGTTTTTCAAGTTTGTTCAAAATTTTCATCAATAAATTATTTTATATATTTAATTAATTGAGATCTTCATATCATAGAATACAATCTTAAGACAGAGAAACATGATCATACCTAAATTGGAAGTTCCCCCTCACAACTACACTCCCTTTTTAGAAAGAGTGGTTGTATTTCGATTTTTTTTTTATAAATTAGTAATATATTATTCTAAAATATAAGAAAAATATACCACACTTTATTTTCTTGTTTTAAATACCTCCTTCAAGATTTTTCTATATCACAAGGAAGCTATTGCTTTCATTGGTTAGTATCCATGCATTATGTCTGAAATAATTTTCACTATTATATGTCTCCATTATTCTCTTGCAGATTTTTCTGACTTTCAGCCATGAATAAACGGTACATGAAGTGTAGCAGAACAAAAAAAAAAACATTTTCACCCAATTCGAAATTGAGATATGAAACACGATAAAGTATTTCTGGACAAATAATATAATCACTTACCTAATATAATGAAGACAAAATCAATCCACTGATTTTCCATTTTTAAATTTTAATTTCGTTGTTCATTCACGCAATTGTGTTTTTTTTTTATCTGTTGCTTGTAATGTTCAATTTCAGACAAATGGATGACGGAACATCCATAGCAATTGCTAAATGAACCATGACAAAGAACACAAACTCAAATTAATATAAATGTTTTTTTTTATTATTATACCAGAGCAGAAGTTTACATCAGAATTAGTTTTTGGATCGTCTTTTAACTATATAAAATAGATTTATACTCAATATAATTAAAATATGAAAAAAAAAAAGGATTCTGTGGGCATGTGGAAGGGGTTTTGGTACAGTAAAGTGATAATGATAATAATAAATTAGTACTTGTTCAACATTAATACTACAATATACAAACATGTGTTTTTTTTTATATACTTTAGAATATCTAATAGTTCTTATATGGTTTATGCGAGAGAGAAAGAAAACAATATCTGCCTTATATAATATGAGTGGACTACTAGTTTTCAATTATTTATTCCGTTATCAATATAAGGAATATTGAATCATAGACATATGAGTATAAGGAAAATAAGAATTTACATTTTGAACAGTTTTATGTGTTAGAATATTCTTCAAATGCTTTATTTTGTTTACTCTGTATTTTGTTGATATAAAAAATTCTCAATTAAAAAATTAAAAATCATTAAAGAAATAAATATTATAATATATGATTTATTTGCTATGTGATTAATGTCTTTGATTATGACATTTGTTATAAAGAGAGAGAGAGTATTTTTCAGTTTATTTTAAATTGGTTTATTTACTTCCTTATAGATATAAACAAGAAAGTGAATATTATATTTTAGATTATATAAACTGAAATAAAAAAAAATATATTTTAGAATTTTACAATTTGCGTACAATCTAAAATATAAAAATTATATTTCAAATTACACAATTCAAAAAAAAAATTATGTTTTAGACAAAAAGAATTGTATTCTAATTTGTAGAATACAAAATATAAAAACTATATTCGAAAAGGATATTTTCGAAATTTTGAAAAAATATTAGGTGCAGGACGAAGTGATGGAGGTGCAGGAAGAACGCGTCCGCTTAGAGTGAACATAATATTAGGCCCTGGGCCCAGGTCCATGTGAGTAAAAACGGAGTACACCATTTCATTTCTCAATCAGATTTCAGAAGAAGTCGTTAGGGTTTTTGGTTGTTAGCATCATCGCGCGAGAGTGTGAGTGTGAGAGAGAGCACAATGGAAGGCATAACAGAGGGTGTGAACAACATCAACATCACCGATTCCTACAAGAAGAATCGCATTCAGGTCTCTAACACCAAGAAGCCCCTCTTCTTCTACGTTAATCTCGCCAAGGTACTGTCACTCCATGTCTCTGCATATCAGATTTTGAAGTTCGTTAGAGTTTCATTTTAATTCTTTCCTCATGTTTAATTTTGCCGATTCTGCAGAGATATATGCAACAGCACAACGAGGTCGAACTTTCCGCACTTGGAATGGGTATTGAAGTCCTTATCGCCTTTTTTTCTCTGTTTTGAGCTTTGTCAGTTAAATTTCGCCGGTGTTGGTTCTATTGGTTATCCTTTTTGTTCATTCAGGTTGCTAAATATAACTCTGTTCTACTGTGAATTTTGATAAACTAAAAATGATTACACTTCATTCACTCTTGGAAACAGACATAAATTGATTAGGTTTCCCTGCATACCCTGAACTTTTGAATGCCTTCGGTCTTGGTCTTTGATTCAGGCCATTTGTAGTTTCCTCCGAGTTATACTTTCTATACTGTGATGCTGCTGTTAAACTTTCTATATATGTACATATGTTCAGTTTTGCCTCGTGAAGTGTGTATAATCTGACTTTGTCTAATTGGATGACTTAGCTGTATTTTGGAGGTCCTGTATTTTAGAGTTTTGTCCTTGACTGATTACCTTCGTGAAGATCTACCCACAGGGGCATTTTGTCCAGTTTGGGTTTGAATAGTAATCTATTACATAGATATGAAAAAGTGGCGTGTACGTTTTACTTGAAAATTCTATTGCAGATATTAATATTATAATTCAAACTTCCTAATATTATAAATATGAATGCTAAAAAAATCAAAGGAATTAATGATAAATAGTAAGTTAGAGTTTACCTATGCAATCAATGTCAATCTAGGAGCAATAAGACGTCGTTATGAAGTGGAAAAATGAAATTTGGTGATGAAATTAATAGAAATAGCATAATGAATTAGATAAAAATTAGGCTAATGTGAAGTAGAATGTTAAGGACAGAAAAAACAATATACTGGTAAAGTGTGAAGCAATAGAAAAAATTATAGTCTTGTAACTTGTGTATGTAATGTTCAAGGCAGAAGGGTTTCAAAAGCTATTATGTTCTGATAGGAAAAAAGGCATAGCAAATTAGGGAGAAATAACAAATTTACCCCAAGAATATACCTAAACGATGTTGTTTTAGGGTTGACAATTTGGTTTTTGAAGCCTATATCTTAGTAACATTGATAAAGCATTCAAATAGCTGCTATACTCCGCTGTAGTGTGCCATTGTCTTTTATCATCTGTCATTTCATTTGGTAGAAGATGTAAATGCTAGGAGAAAACTATTGCAACAGTCTGATAAGTATATTCCCAATAATGGAATGTGAAAGAGAGTAACTCTTAAATTTTTATAACTGAGAGGGCAATATTTTTATGTGGCTTTCATGTTGTTTCCTTAGTTAGTACAACTTTATTACAATGCAATTCTTTTTTATGATGATACTTTAGTACTTCTCTTTTTTCTATTCTGCACTTGATTCCAATCTTAATATGATTTTCGAATTTTCAATCCCTTTTTTGGTTATTGCAGCTATTGCCACAGTAGTAACTGTTGCTGAAATTTTGAAAAACAATGGACTTGCTGTTGAGAAGAGTGAGATTCTATTTTTCCCATTTCTTTCCTGTGAAATTCCTTTCTGTTCTTGTCACCTCTGTCCAATACTTGACTGGATAAATAATCTAATCTAATTTGTTAATGACGCAATCTTCATGCAGAAATCACGACTTCAACTGTTGATATAAAGGACGATTCTAGAGGTAGACCAGTTCAAAAGGCCAAGGTAGGTCCAGAAACAAATTAGTGTTTACTCTGGAATGTTTTCTTGGAAGCTGTTTGGCCTTGATGTGTGTGAGATTTCATACATGGTCTAACATTCTCCTTTGGAATCTGCTTAACAACTAGCCTAAGTTTTTGCTTTTGATAACTGGTGTTTTAGATTGAAATAGTACTTGGGAAGACAGCAAACTTTGATGAATTGATGGCTGCAGCAGCTGCTGAAGACGGTGAAAATGGAGACGCCGAAGAGCAAAACGCATAAATTTCCTAAAAATTACGCCTGAATTAGTAATTTGCAATTTTATTGTCGCGAGGTAGAGGACACGTCTTTATAGTATTGAACAGCAAAATTCCTTGTTTCTTTTTTTCTATAAAATAGGCATTTCTTAATTTCATTTTTACTGAGTTTTGTGTATTAATTCTTCAATTAGATGAAGAGGGTCATCTAGTGGTCTAATTACCCTTTCACGGTGTGAGAATTGTTTCTGTTTAATTACCCTTTCACGGTCTAATTACCCACAGTATATTTACTCTTCATATTTTTTTAAACTTAGAATTGATTTCTATTAAAAAAAAAGTTGTATTAAATTCATAAAACATACTTCTAAAATATATTTCGGTGGAAACTGAAAAGTATTATGAAACGACTCTACTTAAATGATAATGATCTAAATATTAGATAATTTCTAGGGTAATAGTTAATGTATAAATTTATTCATGGTCGTTTTATATATTAATCTTTAAAACATAGATTCTAAAATTTGTTTGTCACGGTTGTTTATTATAAGGGATTTTTTTTTTTGTACGATGACATTTTTGATTGGTCAAGATATTTATTGAAGCTTACTTTCCGGGAATAAATAATCTAAGAGGAGTAATAAATGTTTTTATAAAATGTTTTAATTACCCATCGCATTGAATAATTTAATAATCTTGTAATATGATATTTATCTGTAAAACATTGTCATAAAAAGAAAATAATTGTGAAAAAATGGTTTAAAAAATTTATCATTGTTTTATGTTCTTTTAATTTTATATTATTCTAGCAAATGCATTCATAAAATTCATTATCTTTTTTTTGCTGAATTTATCGAAATAAAGGATGTTTGGCAGAGGAATATTGGTGGATGCAAGGCTTCTTTTATTAAAAAAAAAATTGCACCATAATTCGTATTAGTCGTTTATTCATTTTCTTAACCAAAAAAAAATTAATTAATTAATTTGAATAGATTACTTCCCATAATCTCTCATTTATCTTTGTTTTTTTTTTCTTTGGTAAAAAGGGATTAAAAGGATAAAAAATATCTATAACCACAGAAGAGAACCAACACTGCACTTCTTTTCAAAGAAATGGTGGGGTCCTTCTGCTTCCCGCTGTTGCACACTCGCTATGTTTCAAAATTTCAGATTTAAACCATTTTATTTCCATAATAATCTATGTATCATAGAGTAAATCGAATTTTATTATTTAAGTTTAAAACAAATGTTTTTTAACGACCACTTTTTACGTTAGCAGAGGTTAAGTTTTCTTTATACTGTTCTACTTATAAAATTTTTAGTTTTAAACTTTAATTAAGAAAAACCTTTAATTACTGTTCTACTTTATACTGTTCTACTTATAAAATTTTTACACGCGCGAGTGATGTTTAGCAAAATTTAATCCCCATTTCCATATTGTTTCTAAAAAGCCTTAATTTTCTCGTATTTTATAGTTTATAAAAAAAGTTAAATGAGTTTCTTTACTTGTTTTTATCACATTATATTTAGTAATTAATGACAAAATCATTGAACTTGTGTTACTAGTGAGTTTTTAAAAATGAAAAATGATAGTAATACTTTTTATACAGTACATTTTGAATTGTTATAGAGTTAAACTTTTTAGTAAGAACAATATAAAAATTTATTCCATACAAGATATTGGAAAGTAAAAGAAAAAGTGTATAAACTTTTATAGAAGTTAAAGCATGTGGTGTGGATAAAAAAAAACAAACCAGCAGATTATGTATCATAATATTATATTAAGTGATTTTCTTAAACATGGCATGGAGTGATATAGTTAACTGGAAGATTGAAGGTATAACAAATTGATTATCATAAATTAACAAGTAGGAATATAATATTTGAAGAGGTAAGATGATCATAGATAAAAAATTTTAATTATTAAATATGAATAAGAATTTGAATTAAATGGAATGAATGTTTTTGTATGTATGATGTAGTATCAATGTGGTGTGATCTAGATATAATATCTTCAGGAGATAAGATATTTGTATTGAGATTGATTATGATATGCATTGTTTATGGATTTGTCTAAAAGGAAGTATCATAACTCTACCGGTAGATTTAAATCATATAGACGAAGATTATCATGTGGTGTGAGAGTCGAAAGAGGTTCATATGACTCCACTACGGTGTGAAAAAAAATCAATTGAGTCAGATGATATAGATAAACCCTGTTATATGAGTTTGATGTGATTCATTTGAGGTTAAAGGCTGTGTGAATTTCACAACTGGGAGTCATATAACAGGTGCAGAAATAAAAGTTATATGACAAGTACATACATCTGAATCATATTCAAATCACGAGTCTTCAGGAAGTAGAGTCATGTGTCTTAATACATGAATTTGTATATGTATGATATGAGTTATAATATAAATATGATAATGATAATGTGATTATGAGATGAATTATAAAAATATGATGTCTTTGTGATTTGGTTAAGATAAAATTTAGTTTATCATTATATATTTTTAAAACTCTTAGTGAACTAACGGATAATTACAAATTTTATTTTATTTTATTTTGTAATTATATAAAAATATTTATATTAAAATTTATATATTATTATGAATGTATAAATATTTATATTTTGGGTGTATTACAAAAATTTCTATGTAATATAATTAGTATTATATAAAAAATATATGATGTTATAGATGCAAATAAGAAGCAATGCAACACTTTTTTTCAAGGAAATGGTTTTGGGTCCTTCCGCTTCCCGGTGTTCCACCTTATACCATCTCACCGTACTTCAGAATTTAGATTTAATCCATTTTCTTTCCGTAATAATCTATGTATCATAGAGTAAATCAATTTTTATTGTTTAAGTTTATACCAAATGATTTTTAACGATCATTCATTTTTACGTAACAGAGGTAAAGTTTTCGTTTTACTGTTCCACTTATAAAATTTTTAATTTTAAACATTAATTAGGGAAACCAATTTTAAACTTTAACTGGAAAATATTTTTACACGTGGGAGTGATGTTTCTTAAAATTTAATCTCCTGAGTTCCATATTGTTTCCAAAAAGCCTTATTAAATGAGTTTCTTCACTTGTTTTTATTACATTAGTTCTAGAGATATCAAAAAAAATAAAATAAAAAAATCATTGAACTTGTGTTGCATGTGAGTTTATAGATATGAAAAATGATAGTAATACTTTTTTATATAATACATTTTGAATTGTTAGATAAAAGAATAGTTAAATTTTGTTAGTGAGATCATTATAAAAATTTATTCAATAGATGATATAAAAAGTGTATTTTATGAGCTTGCCATTACTGTGAATAAAAAATTAAACCAAAAATTAAACCAGTAGAAAATCATAACATTTTTCAGTGATTTTGTTAAACATGGCATGCAGTGATATAGGTAATTGAAATATTGAAGGTATAAGAGATTTGAGAGGGAATATAATGGTTGAAGAGGTTATTTATTTCATAGAAAAAGCATCGCAATTATTGTTGTATTATAGTATAATATAGCA
>Ga0209700_100376_pt1 | contig 81005 bp, 29 predicted proteins | sample SiratroredBW_FD_187528 | JGI IMG/M metagenome (GOLD analysis project Ga0209700, IMG submission 187528) | Root nodule microbial communities of legume samples collected from California, USA - Siratro red BW (SPAdes) (version 2) | ecosystem: Host-associated > Plants > Roots > Nodule | place: USA... | reverse complement strand
CATTTTATGCCACTGTCTACGTAATCCAGACATTTAATTTTTTTTTTCTAAAAACAAATAGAGAACCGCAACTAAAATTTATTTTTAAAAAAATGTTTTCAAGAATGAAGGTTCAAAATAAACTAGAATGTATGCTTATCAAAAGTATAAGTATCTTGTATATTCATCATAAAGAAGAACATTTCCAATTAAATAAATTTAATGTAACTTAAAAATATCTATGTTGACTTAAAACAAAGTAATTAAAAAAAAAATTTAGACAAATGAATTAGAACTAGAATGAAAAAGAAAATTATTCCCAATTAATGGATCTTTACTAATTAACTAAAATTATATTAACTTATGTTAATTAATTATTGATAAATAATTAAATATTTCCACATTATCCTAAATAATGCAAATGAAAATGAATATAATAGCAATGCGTATATATCTCATAAAATAATTTTGCACATACAAAATCATAAATCCTTACACAGACATTTTAAGAAAGAAAAATACTTGTACAAAATTATTCATTCAACTGTTTAATTCGTATAATCATTAATTTAAAACGTGCACGATTATTTAACATAATATTACATGCCTGAATTAGATAGCCAAAATAAACTTATAATTTGACAATATAAATAAATATTTCAAACACATTAAAATTTAATAAGTCCTAATTAATTTAAGAAACCATTTTATTCATTCAATTACGACGTAATATATGATGTAATCTTTTTACAGAAATATATAATATAATATGAATATTAAACAATCGTAGTATCCGATGCATGATATCAATATTACTCAACTTTACATTTATATGAATCCCAAAGAATAGCAAAAGATTTTACTAATTAAAAACATAAAAACTATTTCACAAAATTTACCTAGAACTTTTTTTTTTCCAAATGAGTTCACACCAAAAAGCTTATTCGCGTTTTCGACGGAAGTTTTCGCACCGAAAAATCACTCATGAATCACGATGATAGACATTTTTTAATCACGTATATAAGTGTTTTATATCGATTTGGCTTACATTAAAAATAATATATATATATATATATATATATATACTTTAATATGAAATATAATTTGACAAATTTAATTTAAATTTAATTTAAATTTAAATTTTGACCACAACGAATATTATAAAATAACAAATTAAATTTAAAACAAAAATTATTTCATAGCTAAAATTTCAAAAACAATATTATAGGAAAATAATTAATATTCAACACAAAATTTTTAGTGGCAACACATGAATTGATTAATGTAACGTTAAAAACAAAGTTTAAAACAATATATGATAAAACAAATATGATCAGATTAATTCAGTTACTGAATTAATGAAATCAAATTGGATCAACTCGGATCAAATACATTTTAAGCTAAACACAAATCTACCCTTTATATTTATCATGTTCCCATTCGAACTATCTGATCCACTTTAGATCTTATATCTATCATGTGAATGATACACCAATTTTAAAAGAAAAATGGAAACGACCTTAATTATGACATTTTCTATAGTAATCATTATAAATTGTACTATAGTTTGTAAATACACGGGTGATCTAATTGTATTTTGTAGAAAAAAGAACCTTAGTCAAAGCACAAAAAACTAATATAATATCCTCATAATTCAGCAAAACATGGGCATACCCCACGAATGATGATGAAGGGAAATTGCATGGTATAGTGCCTAACTTGTCTTTCACAAGGGTTCCCTATGCCTAACACCAAAAGGTTAAAGAGTACATTTGTAGCCAAGGCATGTTATCTTATAAGCCATGAAATGAAATGCACTTTCCCTTTAAGTCTAATCACTATTTCTTATCGTATAACTCCTATCTTCTTGTCCAACTTTACATATCCTTCTATTCCTTCGATTCTATTCTAACATATCACTTACTATCATTGCTCACATCAACATGGCCTTGCATTAAATTACACCTCCACAGCATCCAATGTTCACAACCACCAACCCTACTACGGTTATCCAAAGCATCTTGGTGCTGTCATTGCTTCCAACACTCCAATCCTACACTCTCACTTAACACTTTTAGCTACACTTTGTTAGGGAAAGATTCAACAACCCCACTTAGATTCATGTAACTTTTTACACTTTGAAAAGATCGAAATCATGTACTAAAGAGTAAAATTGTAGAAATTCATCTCAAAACAATACATTATGTAGTTATGAGAAAAGGGTAATACCGTGCATATCAAATATTAGATAGTATTAGACTATATCATATATTTTTATGATGCATTGTAAAGGGAGATTCAATTCAATCAAAATTTATTACCATAAAAAAAATCCTTACATAATAAAATTATGATAAAAAAAATTACGGTTATTAAGGGATTGCTTTTGAATGATTTAAATGAATGAAATAACCGAGTAGTAGAACATATAGTAAATCTCTAAGGTAAATTCGGTCCAAACATTTATTATACTATTTGCAACTCAACTCTATTTTATATTTTGCTATTATTTTACCTTGTACTTTTTTATTTTAAACAAACTAGATATGAACATATAAGCAAATTATTGTTGTAAAAGGTTAATTAAGGATAATAGAAACTACAGCATATCTCAGAAGTACATAAGAATATGATAATTTGTTCTGATTAAACAATAGTTGACTCAGTATGTTTGTTAAAATCACAACATTAGTTAATACACAAATGAAAAATAAAAAAGTTTGTAAAACTGGCCTAAAAAGTTTCTAGAAATTAATTATGCGTAAGTTAATTTTAATTTATCCAGAAATTAGTATTTTTTTTTTCTTTTTATCTGTTACGCATTCTTGTGAAAAAAAAGAGAGTGATTCAAACACGTCCTAATGTTATTATTTAGTTGATACTAGTGGGTTTTATGTCGATAATATGAATTATAGTTGTAAGATTGAACAGTTTTGAATAGTACTGAAAGGAAAAGGTTATCACCGTCGCATTATGGAGAAAGGTGGACTGAAGAAGAAAACAGAGGGACGAATTATTCAAATATGTAACTATTAATTATCAACCTTACTCATCAAAACCCACTGTTATTTTGTCTCTGAATTGACAGTATTTGAAAGTATCTACCTAGGAAGATAAGGTAGAATAAATTCCTGATTATCTAGGCATGCAGAGCTAGTGATCCAAAATAAAATTTAATTGATCTGTAGTCAAATTTGGAGCAGTTTAAATGGTGATGTGTATTAGCAAATATTTAAGTATTTTAATCCAACCTTTATGAAGTGATTGAGTGAGGCCTCTCTTTGGAAAAGAGAAAACCTTACCACTAATTTTGGATGCTAATGCCATGAGCTTATAGCTCCTAATGCCATGAGCTTATAGCTCCTAATGGTTATCCAAATTTCACTAACAGTGTTTATGTGTAGTACTTTCCTACTTTTCAAGTGGGTCTTGCGTGTTGACAAAAAGTTCCTGCATATGCATTGAACAAGACACAGAACTCATCTATTTGACAATGGTGATATTACCTTCAAACTCTCCTTCATGATGGTCTACAAGAAGTTCTCTGGACCATGAAGTTTCATGTTAAAGCTAATGAAGTTGGATTAAGAAAGTGTTTTGCTTTTCATTTATTATATGGTCAATTATGTGAACATGACCTGCATCCCAATGGACCATTGAACCTAATCACCATTGAGAAGTCATATAGGAACAATGTATCTTGAAACAAAAGAATCTACCTTTTCAAATTCAGAGTTACATGTTTGATTTTTTAATGTTTTATTCAACTAGTAGATAAGTATAAGTGTATATTAAACATATCTTAATGTTATTTGACGTGGGATTTATATTTCCAATACATTCTTCTTATATCGAAATTCCTAAACTTGTATATAAGACTTTATATTAAAAATGTCCTGATAGTAAGTTATTTTTAACACATCACTTTTATATTGATACTATTAAACTCGTATATGAGACTATATATTAAGGGTGACTTGATAACGGCTCAACAGTAAATATTTCTACAGACCTAATAATCTTATTAAGATAAACTCTCATGTTATTTTAAAAAATAAATTTTAAATCTAACTCAATCTTACAGTATTGGTTTGAGGCAAGATTTACACACAAGTATAAACTATTGAAAGACCTTGTCGATTGGGATTTCCAATTATAAAGCTTAACTAATAACTGATTGGGATTTCCAATTATAAAGCTTAACTAATAACTAATTGTGGGGGTGAGGGGTTTCAAATATATGCGTGTGTTTAATCAATACTGGAATTAACATTCTGAATCTATGAACCCTTCAACGAACTTGGTCTAGACAGCTGTTTGTTTTGTGAGCTGTTTGGATAGGCACTTTTTCACATGCTTAATTTATTATTACAGAACCAATATGCCCCACAATATAACCAGTTAGGTGAAGATCCAAACGGCAAGCAAGTGTACCGTTTATAGTTAACATGGCAAGGAAGACTGTGCATGCCCAACAAATTAGTCAGAGTGAATTTTAGGTACCCTTTGAAGGGGGAAAAGGAAAATGGGATGTCGGAAAGAAGCTAGAAAGTGAAAAGATCATGTGGACAAACCTGAAAGCGGTGCAACAGTGGCATTTGTACGGTGTGTCTCTGCATGTCATGGTCCCATCATCCCTCAGATTACAAAGTTAAACATGCAAGCAAACCTCATTATTCTAGTTGTTTATCTGTTTACTCTGTCTCTAGTATTTTCTTATACGTACATAACTGCACATTAACTTTCAAAAGCCAACTAGCTAGCTAACCATCATGCACTAATCCATCCAAGTTCTTCACTTCCATGCATAACTGCTGGTTAAGGAGCTTATTAGGATCAGATTAGACCTCAGTTCAAAAACCACTTATAAATTATCCATTTACGAAACCAGATTTATATCCACATTCTTGTTACATGTAAGTCTTTTCTTGTTATTCTTGTTCAGCAGATTCTTTGTGATGCCAAGTGTTGTTTAATATGTATTTTGTGTAACTTTCCATTATGATTTCCCTTTTGTCCATAAGAAAAGTTGCAAGAATTATATAATGGTTTAGTTTCTAACCTGAGTTGTGTGTGGAGAGTTATCCCAATAAGTTTATTTTGTAATTTTCCTCAAAATTTGCTTTGACTGTGAGCTAAATTTGTAAGTTAGTAAGATGGAAGTACTCAATAATGACCCACTTGAGTATATGCACATATATGTGACACACCCTTTGAGGTAGGGAGAGATAATATATAGTTGTTAGCTTTAACAAGAATCCAAAGCCATTTATTTGTTTTTAAGGCAACACTAAGACCCATTAATAGACAATAGATGAAGGGTGCATCCCAATTGGTGCAAGGCATTTGCTCAATGCTGCAACAAGACAATTAGCTATGAGTCAAAACATAGTACCATCATTTGAATGCCATCCAAATGCCCCTTAAATCTGTTTCCTCTTGGCTAAGCCTTCTTGGAAACCTTCTCCAGCTAAGCTTTCACTTTCATGGAACATTCTTCTTGTGAATGTCTGGTTTGCCCTCGTGGAAGCTTTGCTGCTGCATTGTCCCTCTTCACACTCTGAATTATGGACCTACTTTTTACATCAATATATTCTAAATTATCTTCTTGAAAAAAAATGGCTACAAATTAAAGTACCTTGCTGTGGCAGACACTGCACCATTGAGGAAGACTTCCTTGGACTATAGCTTAGACCGTCGTTAGTGGACAACAAACAAGCGAGAGAAGATAAACACTCATGATTTGATGAAATTGCAATCAAAATGTAAAAGTATTCAATCTTCAAACTGAGAGCTAAAAAAATCACAAGTATACTCTCAAATTTCAATTTCTACAACTTCATTAAACAATTGAAGAGAAACTTTATTTGTTTGTATTTAAAAAACAATAGCATTATGATTTGTTAATTATTTGATGCCATGTAAATATTAACTTTGCATTAAAAACAGTTATGTTTTTGTACGTGAAGATCTTGAAATCAAGTGGGGCTGGATTTGCTATGGCCATGCAAAGAAAGTTTTTTTCACAAAATTTTAACCAAAAATAGAAAAAAAAAATGCTTTGATGAGACCCACATACAACAGTCTCCAAAAGGGTGAAGGCAGCAATTTAAGTAACTCACACGTGAATATATATATATATATATATATCATCTTAGCCTTATATCCATAAGTGTGTTCCTAGTTTTAGCATTAATATTGATCACTATCTTCTCCTTCAAGCTGGGATATAAATCTTTTGTCTGCGTTCTGAGATAGGGTAATTGGTCCAAGTCGGTGATTCATGGTACAGAAATCTTATTTATTAGAAAACAGAAATATATTATAGAAGTTAATGCAAGATATAATTTATCAAAATTAAACAGTAGTGAATGAGCGGTAAGGTGAATTAGGGGTGAATATATAGGTTTTTTATTTCAATTATGTTTGGATGGAAAACGAGCATGAAACCCTAGTCCATAGACATCAAAAAGTTTTCCTACATTGCGATAGAATAGAAAATAACAACAGCAAGTAGTTAATTAATGTGACCATGCACCAACCAGCAATATCTCATGGTCGGATATTCTTTGACATCTCAATGTTCAAACTTGCAAATAATGTTTACATTAAGATTTACGCGTAAAAAACATTTTAAGCTGTCATTAAAAGTATTGGAAATTAAATTAATGGTTTGTGTTGTGTTATATACCCTCTTCTTGTTGATCTCTTTTCGTTAAAAAGAAACATGAATCACCACCGCAAGCTCATCTTTACATAACACTCACCATTTTCCGCGTATTATATAGCTTCTTCAGGGTACATTCATGAGTAAAAGTAATGTACTCAAAAATGTCTTTGGATAGTTGAATACAAATTAAAATAAAAGTAATCCTTATACAAATTAATTCATTTCATATATATAGGAACTCAAATTGTATCTACATATTTACTACCCCAATTAAAATTATTTTTAAATTGTTGAAATTCAATTAACCACTTACCATGAGACCCTAAACTCAAATGTAACGTTCTATTGCTAAAGGGTTCTCTTTTAGAAAATTTACAAAGTAGGTGTGTAAACTTTTGAAATTGCAAATTCATCCTCGTCATTAATTTAGACAGTTTGCTGGAAGGTGCTTTAGACGGAATTTCTGGAAGGCATCATGGTGGTAACGCTTTGATCGGTGGCAATACTTCTTTATTGCTTCACTGAATATACCTTGATTTCTAATCCTATACCAATAACACTATGGTTGCAAAAATTCGTCAAATCACACAGTCACGAAACAAAAATTGTATTTGATTAGTGATCAATTGGAAAAATTCATGACTGAATAATAAAAATTGTTGATGTCAATGTTGTATTTGTGCTTTCATTCTCATTGAGAGTGTGCCTACGTAATCATAGACATATGTATTGTAGCGAAGGACTTAATAGCAATTATTAAAGTTATGCATCTTGATATATCCCAACCATTTACCAAAATTAGATCACAATATATTCCAACTATTTATACACATATCTTCTCCTATGTCTATTATATAGTTTTCAATCTTTAGTTCTTAGTTTTCATTTCTCCGTTTCTATAGGAATACATGCGATTATATTCTGAAGTGAGTTATTGATTAGTACTGAGAATATAATAATAATAAAAATATTACTTTTAATGTATAATAATAATAATAAATTTATTATTTTAAGGTGTTTATTTATTTATATCAATCTGTTAGATCTCTATTTAGCTAGAGTAGGTCCTAATATGTTCTTAATTATGATTTATAAGATGTTTATAGTATGATATCTGTTAATTGTATAATTAGATTCTAATCATGGTTGGAAGGTGTTCATAGAGAGTGTTCGATGTGTCCAAATTATCTTTTAGGCATTTCAACATCTAGGATAGTACAATATCAATCATAATTTTTTAGAAAAATCTCATTACTAATGTTCCAAAAATTATTAAATGATAATAATTTTATTACTCACCAGACAAAAAGTAGTCAAGAATGTGTGATAAAAAAAACTATATTTTCCTATTCTGTTACGACAATATTAAGGATTGATAACTTCAATTATTGGAAGTTTTTGAAACAATAATATCTAATTTGTTTTTTCAAGAATTATATAATAACGTGTTTAGAACATGTTAAAACCTCAACATCTCTAAAAAAAAGCCAAAAGATGAGAAGAAAACGGAAGGAATATAAGAAATTAAAAGAAAGTAATCGTTAGTGAAACCCAAATCTTGTGTAACAATTTCTTATATGATGTTTATAATTTAGCAAGATTAATAAAAAAAATTTAATGATCAAATAATCTATAATCAAATAAACATTAAGGAATTGTTAAAAAATATTTGTAAATATAGTTATTTATAACATTTAAAATAAAAAAAATGAATGATAAAAAATAGTATTGAATATTTGAATTTTTTTAGAAAGAAAGAAATAATTATATGTAATATATACTATGAAAGAGAAATAAAATATATCTATAATTAGTATAATATATATAATATTTTCATAATAAAAAATAATAAAAAAAAATTATAAAAATAAATAGTACTTCAATATTATTATCTAATTCTTACAAATGAAATGTTAGGGGGCTCCAAGAAACCTTAATCCCTAAAGTACTTCCCTTTTTCACCTTTGAATTTAGTTTTATAGGATCACCATTGTTATGTCTTAAAGATGAAGCATAAAACCATACTATACCGGTCTCGTTTTTCCGGTTTTTTCTAGTCTTTATTGAAGTATTCAAGTTGGGTCTATATTGGAAAGATTTAAAATTAATTAAAATATTATTTATGAGAAATGAGAATAATAATTCATATATTAATTTTGAAAAAAGTTTAAGCTTTAGAGAGTTACATCATATAAGTAAATATGGCAAAATATACAGTTTATTCATGTTAGATAAGAGTGTGAAGGGTTTTCACTATACGTGTAAAAATGTGATTTCATTTATTTATTTATTATTATTATTTATTATTTATTTATTTATTATTATTATTATTATTATTATTATTATTATTATTATTATTATTATTATTATTATTATTTCACCATCAGTGTCGTACTCAGTCCACACTGTAACAACAAAATCGATCTGAACTTTTGGTGTTGGTTTGGAAGCGAGCTAAGTGAATACAACACCCCAATATTTGTCTTTCGTCAGAAAAAAAAAAAATCCATTTTGAGTTTTCATTCAAAGTTGATTTATTGCTCTTAAAAAGTTTCTACAAAATTCATACTTAGTAATCTATGAAGGGTATATGACAGATTTCAGTCTCATTACTAAATTTTTCATAATATAGCAAGAAATGAGTTTCTTGCATAAATTTTTAATATTTTACTAACTACTTATACTATATGACAAATTCCATCAAAAGGAAATTAAGTTTAAACCTTTAAATTTAGTTAATTAGGTTGCATTACAGACTTTTATAAAATCTATTAGACGTGAGTGGTCAATCTGTTTACAAATTATACTATATTTTGTTAAAAGAAACTATTAATATTTAATATATAATCCTACATATTAATTAACAATTAAATCATGATGTACTTTACTTGAGGTAATGAATAGACACAATATTTTTTTTTCTGAAATTAATAATTTAAGTGTGATAGACTTTGGACGAATTCACTTATATAATTATATATATGCGCGCAGTTTACACAGGTCTTGTTTAATAAATTCATATTCATTATTTTATTTGCGCTTGAATCTTGCCTTTATTTATATCTTTTAGTTTGACCTACTAAATATTGATGTATTTAAGATAGAATATTTTACTCAATTATAAATAATTTTTTGCTTATAAAAAATAGTCCTTATTATTAAAAAAAAGAATAGATGATAGTATTGACTGTCATACTAACATTTAATGTAATAATAATATGTCAATGTCCTATAACACCTTTAAATATTGTATGTCGAAGAAAAAAAAATACACACTGACTGCTAATGATTATTGTAAGAACATTTACCTATTGTTGCGAAAATGATAACAATAAAATGACAGAAAAAAAATAAAATATTAAAAGAATACACTTAACCATCATAAATTATATATATATTAGAAGAAAATAATAAACTAGGTTCAAATAAAAATATTGATCTAAAACTACACATTATTAAAATCAGTTTAATCGAACTCTAAGAAAAGTAAATTATTTTATTAAGTTAAAACACATAAAATTATTATAAATTTTTTTCCTTATTATGTAAAAATCTTGCGTTGTTTTAATTTGTGTTAATTTTACAAAAGAAAATAAAATAAAAATGTTAAAGTGGATTTAATTGAATTAAGTTAAAACTAGAATAAAACAATTAATAAAATTAAATATGTTGAAGATATAACTGGTCTAGTCGATTTTAATCTTTTTAATTGTAATACTTATATTTATGTTTATTTAAGTTAATATAGATTTAGTTGATATTAGTATATTTTTTAATATTTATTTAAGTTATTATCAGCTTAATTAATGTTGAAAGAATTTGTTTTTAATATTTATTTAAGTTGGATCAATTGAATTGACATTAATAAAATATATTTTTTAATATTTATTTAAGTTAGTGTCCATTAATAGAATCTATTTTTAATATTTATTTTATCTTGTGTTTGCTAAGTTAATGTTAACTTTACGATCTATGTGTCTTGTAAGTTAAAATATGGATTGTAGATAATATTTAATCTAAAGTAAATAAAGAAATAATGATTTTGGCATCCGTAAATTCAATTTAAGTTTCTTTGCTTTGTGTATGTATATATATTATAATCACAATCAGATGAAAAAAGCAAAAGCAAATGTGAAGAAGAAATCTATAACTGTGTTTCAATTGCTCTTGCCGAAATTTTTGGTTTTCTTGTTGAAGATTTCTGCTTCTGGTTCCTAAAGCTGATTCTATTACCATTGACGATGTAGGAATGCTTCTAATTCCGAGTTGTGGTTTTGTTTTCTCAGTTTTTACTCACATGGTGGTGGTGACAATGGTTGTGGTCAAGAAACTATCTTCAACTTTTAATATGAGAGACACTTCCTCATATTCCAACATTATTTTTATGGATTAATAAATCAATATATATTATTGTTGCATGACATAACTTACTTGGTTTTTAAAATTTTAACGGTACGCTCCGATAATGTTGGTTTAGTGGACGTTATATAAAATAAGTATAGCATCAACTAAGCTAACACTACATAGAGTCGGTATAGCATCAATTAAATATAACTTTTCTTTTATATATACATATATTCTTATAAATTCTAACTATATATAAATATATTGCTAACATAAATAATGCCTACATTAATAGCTTAATTTGTGTAGGTTATATTAAAAAATTCATCCAATATTAGCTAAGGTTTAGTGTTTTAAGTAGTTAAGATTAAACTACTTAAAATAAAATAATTTTAACTATACATAGATGCTAAAAAGAAAAAGAAAATAGTGATTTTAGAAATTGAATGAGTAATTGAATCTTTAATTTGTAACTGTATGAAAGCATCTTATGCATGTACATGTTGACCTAACAAACCATGCATCTGATCTCCGTAGAGCTTAATTATTACGTAAAGATCGACCCATTTATCAATAATTTAGATCTGTTTTAACATGATAAATGTAGTAAATTCAAAGAAATTGTGCAAACTAGAAGCAATTGAATGATAAAGTTTAAACCTTATAATAGTAAAGTTCTTATGGTCCATCACACAATTGAAAAATTTAAACCTTGCCTGAAGTCCTTATTGAACTTATATACACATTGTGCAAAACCTTTTTTCTTTCTCTTTTTACGATAATGAGGATCGAATTTAAGATCTTATACATCTGTTTCAATTTTGTTATCACTAAACCGATTTTTATGAATACGCACATAGCTTTTACATGGGTGGATTTTTTCTAGTATGGTGTACCAAAAGTATTTAATTAGTACCCTATAGCAATTTATTGTGAGTGATCCATGGTGCTCAAAAAATTATTTCATGGAGTATTACACAGTAAACAATTATCAGAGGAAATGAACTGGACCAATACGAGCTGGTTTTTAGATTGCATCCCAACTGTTTGTTAAAATGACCCATGCCCATTTTGGGTTAAACATTCGCAACAAAGAGAGACTAATCATCGAGGAAGAGGCCTATTAATTTCACACACCGTAACGTAGCTTTCAATATCAAATATGTGATTAAAATTAATTTGAGTAAATTTCTGAATTATATTTCATCAATAGTGCTGCAAAACCAATTCCACGAAAATCTAAAACAAACAAACAACACCAAACGTTTCTGTAAATGAAAACTTCCCATCAGCATGTGCAACGTGAAAGTGAACAAGTACTGATGAGAAGACTAACATGATGACTCTTCAAGCATATTATGCTACGGACATATGAACATGGCTGAACAACATGGGGCCAGTGACCACGTGGCACAGCCTAGTTCAACCACCAATGTTGGTCCTCTTTGCAGGTTTATTCCTGTTCCTTATTATGTTGACCTCCACACTCCCTCACTCCATTTCAATATTACCCCGCACAGCCCCATTCTCTGGCCAGCTTTTCTGAACGGGAAAAACGATGAAGGTGATTGAATTGAAACCATGCACACAACCTTTTTGTTCCTCATGCATATTTTCCATTTATTGTACTACTTTTCTCTAGATTGGAAGTTTATCATATGTAGTGTTCTTATAGGTATATTCATGTTATCTTCGTGAATTGTTTTGTCACAGATCTTCAATTGGGTGCACAAGAGGTTTCATCATAACTCTCTGAAAGGTTTGACCTCTATCTATAACTTCTCTCATTTGCAATTTAATGAATCTCATCCTTCACAAGCTCCAAATATAGTGCCTATAAACAAATCTTCATGATTATGTACATAGGTTGTTAGTTATTCTCTGATGAACTTTACTGTTTAACCTAGTCAATGGGATTATATGATCCATTTAACCAACCTTGACTAGTATGATAAAGCTTTGTTTTTCATGTAGTTTCATCTTCACTTCTAATGAATCTTTTGGTTTCACTCAGATGGGTTTGCTTCAAACATGAAAAAGACTGAACCTACAATTACCAACGCGGATAGTCAAGCTTTGCTGAAACAAGTGGCCCTTACTGAATCACTTTGTGGATGGGAAGACGGAATTCTAACCATTGGCACTCTTGGCTATGATCCCTTGAAGTCCATGAACCCTCACAAAGAATACTTTGCTTTGGAAATTGAAGTTGAACAAGAAGATGGTGAAGGAGAGGAGAGCATCATAGTGGATGAGGAGGAGGAAAAGTGCTATAATGCTGAGCAAGAGGAGCTGAATCCATTGATATACAACACATTTGAGCACAGCCCTGAGAATATTATCAGTGAAAACCATGATGATGGGGATGTGGTTAGGAGTTTCAATGAAATTGTTGTGGCTCCACCTGTGATTTCTTATGAAGTGATGGAATCATACGATGTGGAGGCTGATGAAAAGAAGAAGAAAGGAGAGAGGATCACATTGGCTGATCTCTTCTTAGCTGATTCTGATGTTAAGATAAAGCTTAACCCTGCCAAAGTCTGCCACCTTGCTTCAAGTGAAAAACCAAACCTTAAAGCAAAGCATGGACTCTCTTTTGCCAAGAAGCTCATTCCCCGCGTTAAGGACAATCCCCATCCAATGAAAGATATAAAAAAAGTAAGTTATTACAGAAGAAAAAGCCATGCCTTATAACAGTTTGATATTCAATAAATTTTCAATGATATAGCATTTGTTTAACTAAGTTTTCAATAAAATTAGTTTATTACATTAAACTAATGTTTAATAATAAGTTTTCGGTCTTTATTACGTCAATTATAAATTACTATCGATCTAGAATATAATATATTATGTTAAATTTGAGTTAATTGATATAATATCTTTTTAAATATTTATAAAAATATCACTGTATTTTTGTTTATGTCGATTTCGTGTTAACCGACTTATTATCATTTTGCAGAATGTGTATTTTTAAGTGCAATGCCAAAATTTTGGTTGTTTCTTGGAATTTATGTGTATGTAGTGTCGGAACCACAGATTGCAGATTGCTTGAATTAATTTGATTAAGTAAAATATGTAATGCTGTGGTGTAGCTGATGAAGAAGATGTTGAAGAGGAAAATCCACCCTGATCTTGACGTTAAGAATCAGAAACCAGAAGGTGAGGAAGTGAGTGCAGCAGGATTAAACCTTGACGATAATCACATGAATGAAGGCAATGACTCAAGTTATTTCCTTTCAATTTAAGGTATGGCAGCTCCAAAATCCCTATTCCTGCAATGCCTTCTATTAGTAATGTTGAAAAAAAAAGTATATATTATTATATATCACTAAACGTTAGATATTAATTGAAGTTGAAATATTTTATAAAAAATATCATTAAACAAAGTAAACATAAAATACACCAATGAATAGAAAATGTTATCTTTTTTCTTATAGAAATGGAGGTTCCACATTGGTTGTCTTGATAAGGATGTGAATCACATTCTTAATTTGATTATTAATCATAGTTACCCCTCTCCAAAATCAATATTCCTTTTTATGGATTGGAACATGAATAGACAATTAATTAATCTTCAATGTTCCCACATAGAATTTCTTACCATTATTCATTCTCTTATCTTTAGGTCGGAAACAAACGTCCCTTCATATTTTTAATTTTTGACCTTAACTTTGTAAGATGATTTTAGGTGAGTGATGCCACTCACACATTCACTTTATATTTGTGAATCTAATCTTTAGTAATCATATATTTATCAGTTGGCGCAGATCAGTATATCATATTAAGGTTAAACTCATAATCTGTGTGTTATTAAATCAATTTTCATCTGTCAAAAACTATATATGTCAATCAAAAATGTTTTATGACAAACACTTTCTTTTTAATTCTATGAACAAATGTTGTAAACCAGTGTTTTCTTATAGGCTACTATCGTTTGCTTCTTTATACAGATATGTTTTTCTGTAAACTCATAAACCTTGGCAGGTAAAAAAGAAGCTCTTGCAATAATTTTCTCATCAAACTTTTTGTTTAGTGAGAGTAGGGTAGCTATGATACCATGCATGTAAACCCTTTTGTTTTCAACCACAACATCTAATCGATTTAACAAGTCATAGCTTAGAAATTTACAGCCATACTAGAGAGATGTATGCATGCATTTTCAAGCAAGGAGGTCATTTTCCAAATGATAGTCATGGACCAATTATTTGTAATAAATGGGTCCCTCCTACAAAATAACCCTGAAAAATCCAAGCAGGGAAGTCAAAATAACATCTTCTCATCAATCTTGAAAAGTGGCAATCATGAATTGCATTCTCTTGTTGTGACCTTTTGCCAGCCAACTAATGGGAAAAAGAGGGGACAAAAGCCACGATATTTATCTATTTGTTCTTCTACTTTTATTCATAATTTTGTTAACACTAAACCATATATATGACATTTAGGTTATTATAGGATACTTTTCTCCACAATTTCCAAAACTCTAATTGTGTTCATGATCTTCTTAATCAACTTTTATTGGTATCTGTTAAAGAAATGTTAGAAAAAGGAGTTTGAGTTTAAAGTGATTTAGTTAAGACCACTAGTTAACTTTATTTATTTTTTTTCAAAACAAGGGAACTAGTTAAGTGATTTGATTAAAGGCAATGGTGCATTTATTTTATCTTTTTCTATCACATTGTTATATTCCTTTCTATAAAATATATAATTTTTAATATTATTTCATTTTATAGAGGCTATATGTAATTATGTATAGCTATAATTGTAGGATTTGATGGAAATATATAAAATTAAACATAAAGGCATACACATTATCATCAGCTTGTCAGCTGTCAAAGGCAATCGGTTTTTGTATTGACTTTCTTCTTATCATATAGCTATTATTGGGTTTAAAAGTAACTACATGATTCTTCCATGAGTTCGACCTGAAAAGAAGGAACAAGAAATTTTTATTTCTAGTTAACATATTATTAACAAACTTTATACAGCTGATTAGCCATTTACAAAATAAATTAAGTAAAATTAACTTAATGAAGAAATGAGTTAAAGAACAGGTATATTTACATATTTGCATATACATTATATTCGAAACTCACGACGTGAAGAATGATGATATAGGGACATATAAACACTACACACCATATCTCACCCTTTATAAATTAAAATCAAACTTGTATGAGTAACAAATTATTTACAGTTAAACAAAAGATCTATTTATACTACAGTGTTTGGATTTGCTGATATACTATAAAAATATCGTTTCAAAGTTCTTTTTTTAAAATATTTATGAATGTGAATTAAAATTAATTTCTTATCTATTTCGTTCACTATAACTATGAAATTAGTTTTGGAGTGAAATAATTTGTGGCTTGTTGCAGGTACTAGCTAGTGTTGAGCTGGTGGGAGTATCACTGTTTAATTATCTGGAAACGTAGATTTGTTTATGATTATATATGTAAGATTAAATACTTAGATTTTCTTCTTGTTTCTTTATGACCAATGCATTGAACCCATGTGATCATTCTGTAATTTGTGGTATCCTTTTGCTTCTGTTGGCTTTAGTTTAATTTGACGTAAGAAGTGGATGTCTCAAGTATATGTATGTGCCTGTCGTTGAGGTTTATATTTTGGCCCCCCTTTTAGGCTTAGTTTTAGATAATAATTGGATTTAAATGCATGCAAGCAGAGCATTTATGGTGCAAAGAAATAATAAAGAAAAAATCTTCCACCAAAAAATGACAAACGAATGAAGGAATGCAAATCTTATATATTTTATTGTGGGTGCTACATCGTTCACAACAAAGTAATATGAGTGTCCCAAAAATTATTGTGTCCCCACCCTCACAAAAGTTGGTGCTTAGTGTTTGTCTAAATATTGCATGAATATAAATTAACAGTTTCTATGAAGTTCTACTCAAACACCATTAGTTTTAGTTTTAGTAGAAGACGGTAGAAACAATGTGATTTCTTTCCTTCAACTTATTTATTTTTGAAAAAAAGAAAAAGATGTTTAGATATTTTAAAAGCCAAAAATAGTTTAGTTATATATATGATTGGATTTTGAAACTATGTGCTCAAGAATCACAGGAACGCATGCAATAAAAAATTCTATTCTCGAGACCTGGTTCGAATGCAAGGCAACCAAACTCAATACAAGTCACATTAATTACACGATTCTCATTCTGGGCATAGTTTTAAATCGTTCCATCAATGACTAGTTAATTGAAAACATTACAAAATAGGGAAGATTACTGTGAAAATGAAAAAAAATAAATAACAATATTATACTATATTGGTTGACGCATGAAGTAACATGGTGCATTTTTGTAAATAAATGTTGTATATAATATCAGTTTTTATTAGAATCATTGTTGTTTGTGGGTAATACTAGGTCGCGAAGAGAAATGTTTTTCTGTAGTTTGTTGTTTTCATTTTTTTAGCATTGTTTCACCTTCTCTTTTTCTATTTTGGTGATGATGCATCTCCACGCCACCCCTCATCGCAATGTACCATGCTAGCACACGAAATCTATAATGTGAAACCACCTCATCCTTAAAACTCAAGGGAAATAACATTTGCATGAAAGGAGACAAGTCAAAAATAAAATTTAAGAGAGTTTGTACCAAGTAAGTTTCCTTGTTCTTTTTATCTAACCTTCCATTGCTTATTTATCTTATCAAGGCAAAGACAAGTTAAATCATTTCATTATAGTATGCAAGTCTTAATCCTATAATCTTGCATTGACAATTAAATTTTGATTCTAATAAACAAGATAACTTTTGTTCCTCTAATTAATATAACTTATCTAATATGAAACATGTATTAGATAAAGAGCATGGTGTTACAACTTTGTAATAAATTTATATTCTTTATGTATAGTAGTATAAATTAAATAATTTTTCATATATACATTTCTGCATTCAAACTCATGTGGAGTCTTTATGATCATAATATATAAGTGTTTTATCTATTTTATTTACATTTGCTACGATATATCAATATCTTTTTTATCAAATACATCTGTATCACTTGCCTATACTTTAATATGCTTTGAAAATCATGTCTTGTTTTAAAGTTTATATCTCTCGTACACATATTTCACCTAAGGCATCGCTTTGATATTTTACCTTGATAATATATGTTTCTCATGCTTTGATAAACATATCTTATAATATTTTAATAATGTAAGCTCTAATCTAATATCTTGGTTTATCTTAAAGATTTCAAATGACTAGTATAGATGATTCATTTTAACAAGAAAAAACTCTTTCAAAAGAGATAAAAGGAATTCATCGTTTTGTTCATTAAATATTAAGTCTTTATTTCAAAAGAAACATGTAAATAAAATGAATAGATAAAACACATTTTGTATGTTTTCTTTGTAAAATAAGGTTTAGACCGAGTTCAAGAGGGGAGTGAATTTAACTTTCAAAATCTTTTCGCAAATATAAAGTGTTCTTGAAATAGAGAATAAAAATTTTTGATTCAATCAATCAACTCGTGTAGTTCTGGACTGTCCAGTAAACAATCAATTATACACAACGAAAATTATTAGAAATAAATCCAGAATATAGTTTTCAGTACAAAGATATGTTAATCCAGAATGAAGATGATTAAACACAGTTCAGTAGATTTAAAGAATGAACAATAGAAATAACCCAGAAATACAGTTGATTCAGATATATGTAAACTGATTCAGAACATAAACATATACCCAAAAATTCTTAGTGAATAGCAAGATTCAGTGATCAGTTTATTGGACAAATGCAAGCAAATAATAAAATGATCAACAGGAGAGAAGAGAAAATAAAAAACACAAATATTTATCCTAGTTCACCCTTCCTCAAGGGCTACGTTCAGTCCTTTGCAAACTAGCAAAGATTTTCACTAAAAAGATCACAAGATCAGTTAACAACCCTTGCTCTCAACAAGTTATTACTGCTCCCCGCAGTACACACTGGTCCCCGCAATACTCACACCTCACTGAACCCCTAAGCTAGTGTGAAACCAGTGCAGAAACCCACTACACCAACACCACTTGCAACCCGTAAGCAAACACTGCTCCCCGCACAATCACACTCTACTGAATCCCTCAACAGATGTGAGACCAGTGCAGAAACCCACTGCACCAACTCAATTACAAACCCAGTAATTGAAAAACAACAAACAGATTACAAGAATTGTAAGATCAACAATTGATCACTAAGTACTTCAACACAGAACATATTACAATGACTAAAGATCAGGTGTAGAAGACTTAGCTTTGGTCCAGAACCAAAGTCGCAAGAACCTCACTCAAGGATGCTTCAAGATTCACGTTCTTGGAGGTTTCTTGTTTTGAAAAGCTTTTTCAAAGGTGTTCGCACAAACTAGGCGTTATTTCTCACTTTAGAATATCTCAATGAATGCTTTTTGAAAATCTTAGTTATCTGAAATGATAGTGTCAATTCCTTTATATAGCCAAATCAATTTTTAAACAGCTTAGTTGTCACAATTTCAATTAATTGAATAAACCATTCAATTGATTGAATTGACCGTTAGAAGACATAGTCAAAGATTCCACTTGTAACAGAAATAAAATAACTGTCACAATTCAATCGGTTGTTTCAAGTATTCAATTGATTGAAAATATTTTTAACAAAAAATTGTTTAGACTATTTTTCTTAAAACCAGTTTAATAAAAATAGTTTTAATATTTGTGAATTTCTTAGCACCTCAAGAATGATGAATCATGCAACTAATGATTAAGAACCAAGCCAACAAACAAACCCAAATAAGGACCTAAGACCAAATCACCCAACCATCTTCATGTTGGCTCAAAGTCATCCACTTGAACAATTCTAGTCCAAGTTGGTTTCAACAAATTTTTCATGAAGCAGTCTTGATCAACTCACGTGCTAGGCATTGATCTAACATAGTCCAGATTCAATCCATCAGAACTTCAGCAAGCTATGGTCTTTATTGACTTCATCAAATCACATGCTTAGTATTGATGCTAACATGCTTCATATAGAATTGACATTGTTTATCATAGTAAAAGAAAAGACGAGATTGTTAAGAAAAAAAACAAGTTATTAGAAAACGAAAGACTTAATCTTATACTCTTGTAATTGACACCCAAGTCTTGACCAAACAAAATATTTTTTGTTTGTCTAATATAAGCTACCAAGTATGAAACAAGTATTAGATGAAAACAAATGACATTAAATCATGAACAAAGCTCAAGTTATTATCAAGATGTAAGCAAAAATTCCAAGATCAAATGAACTATGAACAAACAAGTTACACAAAAGCCTCAGATGCAAAGAAGAGTTAGATGTATATGTTAAAATTAGATGACCCTGAAATCAATGGACGCACTACTCTAACAGAAAACCTTATCAAAACACCCAAGATATGCAAGATAGAGTATAAAAGATTTGAAGTGTCTTGTTGAAACAATCGTCTCTAAAGAAACTTAGAAAAATGAAATTTCTAGACGTTATTGAACAATAAATGCATCTAAAGAAAAAATATAAATGCTATGTTAGACACTAAAAAGCAAAGAATACATAAGGTTATTAAAAGCTCATAACAAAAAATCTTTTACAACTCAAGAATAATAAATGCATACTTTTCAACAAAGATCCTCCAATAATAAAGTTCATCAATTTTTGTGAGCTTAATTTAGTATTGTTAGTGATATAGATATATCTCAAAGATAAAGGTATTTCTTACACATCTCAATTGCTACATAGCAAATGATGTTAGCAAAAAAGTTATGAATCTATGAAAAAATTGTGACTCACAATGTTCTAGAGCATGATTCTACAACAATCCTTTTTGGATGCCTATATAAGGTGAAGTTGCAGTTGGCTCTAAAAGGGGGTTGAATAAAGCATGAACTCAAATCACTAATTATAAATAAATGAAAATAATGTATATCAAAGTAGAGAGCAATTGACACAAATTCATATTAGTTCACCCTGCAACTAGGGTTATATCTAGTCTTTTTAAACCAACAACTTAAGAGTTTTCACTAAATAAGTTTTAACACCTCTTCAGGACGAGTATTATACATCTTTTCAGGCATGAGTTTTACACTTCTCCAAAAATGAGTATTCTACACCTCTCTAGACACATGAGTTTCAATACCTCTCGAAGAACAAGTATTCTATATCTCTCCAAATAAAACCAATTCTAATATCAACAAAAAAAAAACTGCGGGATAAGGAGAAATTATTCTATACTGGTATGTTTGGACTTGAGGTTCTTTTGTATGACAAAGATGTTGTATACACAAATATTAATAACCACCTTGTTCAATTCTCAAAAGATAATAATGAAAACTCTATTGTGACAAGCAATTTCCTTTCCTTTGTATATTTCATCACTCTTCATTAAATCATTTCGTCTAAGAGTAAATATTTTGATTATTTTATCATTGTCTGTGAAATCATATCTATGATACGCAGTTCCTTTAGTAAAAAGTTGAGGTATTCAATTGATTTGTAGAATTTATAAGAGTTGGGAAAGTTTAAAAGCATATCATTAGAAGCAATATTTAAAAATAATATTTATTTTGATACATTAATAATCTTATTAAGAGTAAAAGTTGAGGTCAATTTAAATATATTTTTTCTCATAACTTTTTAAAAACAAAATCATAACAAAGTATCGAATTCCAAAACAAATAATATATTAAATATGTTAATTGATCTACACTATGTTATCTTAATAAATTTATGATCCCGTTTATATAGACTTATACTACATTGAACTGTTGACCAAGCTAAACAGATAATGATAGAAATGGATAAGGAAAGTTTTTAAGCCCATAGAAGAAGTCAAAAAGGTTATCCATTACTACCTTGTCAGGACAGGTACCAAATTGATCATATAATTATTGCCTGCCTAATAATGTTTCCTTTCTTGTTAGCCCTCAAAGTATGTTCTTGTTTGCTACATGAACTAATCAATCCTGTTTGTGAATTTTGTCTTTAAAGTATATATCAAGACATGAGAGATGGATTGAAAAAAAAAATAAAAAAAAAAAATAAAATATATATATATATATATATATATATATACACGATAAGTTCGTCTTACAATAAAATTTAATTAGTTATACTATCAACTAATGAAAATATTTCAAATAATTATTACAAAATTAGCGAACCTACTTTACGTTATCTAATATGTGAGAATGCATGATATTAGTATACATATTTGATAGACTTAAAAAATATATAAGTGATGTATCGCGAATATGCCACAATCTCGATTAATTATGTGCAAACCGAAAGATATATCTAGTGCCAGAATTATTTATTGTTATTAGCTAATCAACTAATTCAAGTATATTTGACATTGAGAAATCTGACAATGACAATGTAAATGTGATATAATTTAAGTAATCATTTATGTTTGAAAATGCTTATGGATTTTTATGTGGAAAAATAAATTAAGGTCTGGTTCCGTTTTAAAAGTTTATTATAATAACAGTTCAACGTTTACATACTACCACTAAAAGTAGTTCAATATAATTTTTTTTAAGAAAAAGTTCAGTTATTTTATGAAAGTTCAATTCACTTTAATATTAGTCCAATTCAATTTAGTTTTTGTTTTACACTTCTACCTAATTCAATTTACCTCTCTACAGATAGCACTGATACACTAGGAACATAATCAAAAGCTTATTAAGAATGGCACTAAGGAAGAAGAACGTTAGTTGAGAGAACATAAAAGAGGACTCACCAACCAAGTTGGTCAGGCTGAGAAATATTTGAATTCAGTGCTGAATGTAATTTTAGCATTTATGTTTGGATTGAATTAGTTTGCATTTTTCTACCCTACATTAATAAAATTAGATAATACTTTGCTTCACATTTATTGAATTATTAATTTTAATGACACTTTTCTAATATTACAAAGTTTTTGGAATTTATAAATTATCATTGAAGTACACTGGTTTAATGTGACTTTAAATGTATGTCGAGGAATATATATGTTTTGCAAAGAATATATTACCTATAATAGGAGTCTGGTAGTACATAGTTACCTACCTATTAATATGTATATAATGATAAATCTGTGTATAATTACATACTGAAAAATGTGTATGTAATTAATTATGGATGTTACTTATGAATAGATTTATAGATAATTTATTTATGAATTTTAAAAGATTGTATCTAACAATTATTACACCCAATTTATGTACTGTTCTTTCTTCATATCTAATTATCTAATTTAGATAATTTTGTTTCACCCCAATATCTTTTGTATTAATTACAAATTTCTGCATAATTAATAACAATTTTTGTTTAATATTTTTTGAGTAAAGATAGTTATAAAATCAATAAATAAATAAAATAAAATTGATTAATGATGTCTTATTAAGTAAAGATAATTATGAAATGAATAAATAAAATTATAGATGTCTTGTTCTCTTATCGTAATAGAATCCTATTAATAGTACTTTTCTTAATTTTTATGATATTCTTACGTTTATTTTTTTCACTCTTGTATCCCTTCTCTCATTCTCTCTCACTGTTAAATTTTTTTCTAGCTCTTCCTTCTCTTCATAAAATGTATATAGATGTATATATAGTAGAAAAGAATTTTTTTTCATTTATTTTAAAACATTATAATGATGGTAAAAGATATTTTTTTCAATCTAATATGTTCCTTTATCCTCTTGTACAAAGAGATAAGTGATCATATCTTTTTTTAAATAATATTTTCGTTATTTTTTTTAAATTAACTATTTTAAATAGTTGATCATATAATATTTCAGGAAAATAATAAAATATTAAATTATCTAAAAATAATATAATTTAATACGTTATATTTGAAATATAGTGTATTATAAACTTTAGGGTATTACAATACAAAGATTCATCAATGTTGAATTTCATGAACTTGTAGTAATACATTCTCAATCCAACATCTCCTTGATAGAAATGTAACATTTGCACAAGTTTATTGGTCATAATTTTCTAGAAGTAAACTTCTAAACTTTAATATAAAAACACCGATTTTTTACTTTTTTTTTTAGACATAAGATTTGCATTGAGTTAAAATGTACATAATGACCACCAGAAAAAAAAATGTCTAAAATGTTACCCTAATTTGCTCTATCTTAGGATCTATATTTCAAAATATTTTTTTAATAATAAGAAACAATCGAAAGGCATAATATAGTTAATTCATGCATCAGATATCAAGAAGGAACATAACAATCATTAAAAAGAACATATTAAAAATTTGAAAATGAGAAACTATATATGAAGAATTCATTACATCCAATCCTAATGAGAAGAAAGCTTAGTTACTTCACAACATTAGAGTGCAAAGATATAAAAAAATTACTAGTTTGAAGTAGAAAGTCCTTTCATATGCCTTTTCGATTGTCTTGTAGCCAATAATATCTTTCTTTCTTCTTTTTGTCCAAAATTATATAACAATCTTTTTTCCACATAAAATTATCTCTTTCTAAATCAAATCTAAAAAATGTAAATGTCATCGGATGAGTGTAATTGATTGTTGGACAAGACTCAATCATGTAATCATTTTCAAAATTATAGTTCTCACTTGGTGAATTTGCTAGTCTAAAAAATTTAGAATTAGTCTCGTTTGACAAAATTTCTAGTAATTGGACAAAGATCTTCTGTGATCATTTTTTCCTTTCTTGCCTTTAAACTTTTCATTTCTCTACAAAATTTTTCAGAAAGTAAGTGGTAAATCATTTCATACTCCAAAATTTTTAACTAAGATTTTTATCCAAATAAAAAAAAAATCTTAACATAAATATAACTAAAGATGTTTGCTATACATGCTAAAAGTTATTATCACACTTATTAAGAAACATTACTTACTTAAAGCTCAAAATTTCTCTTTTAGAATATCAATCAAATAAGAATATATCGTTTGAGTGAGATTTTTTCCAAATTTGAGTAAAAATGTAAAGATTTAAATCAATTCTTCCTACCTTGCTTGAACTAGATTAGTTTGCATGAGAAAAAATTTAGTAAAAGTAACTAACTTTTTTTTAATAAAGAAAGGATATACAAAACTATTCAATTCTACTTCTGAATTAAGTAAGAATTTATAGTTCAAGTTAAACTCAAACTTTGACTAAGATAAATCTCACTTCTCCCAAACTAATAAGCTCAGAACTAAAAATTACACTATATACCTATATTCATAGCTCACTAAAATTAGGATATAATATTGATAACCAAATCACTACCAATATAAATTTCAAAGTTTAATCATCCATCTCTCGTGACATTAATCGAAAATCTAGGCATAATCGTGCATATGACTTAAAAAAACAAATTTAAATTAAAATGTTATTTCATCCTTAAAATTTTGGATCTTGCTACATTAGTTCACATGCAATAAATAAAAAACTCAACCCATCATTAAAATTATCAAAATTTAAATTATTAAACACTAGTCTTCAATATAAGATTTTCAAAACTTAATCTATTCCAAAGTAAATAACAAATTGATTCCTAATTGTATAGATACACGAATTATAATCATATTAAATCAAATTATCATGTAGAACCTAAAATTAAAACAAAAACTAGTTTTTGTTGATATTTTTTTTTTCTGAACATTTCAGTTGAAACAGAAGATGAGGAATTAAAACACAAGAAAAATAAGATTTCATTTCTTATTTAAAAAATATACTTATATATTTCTTTAAATATCACTTTTAAGATCATCCCTAATTTATCGATCATACTATGACATTTTATTTCATTTTATACGGAATATTATACTACACCATTTAATTATTTTTTGTAGTGTTTACTAATGTAAGGATATGATAAAACACATTTTTAATAATTTTTATTTCTATTTCAATTTTAGAATTTTGAAAATTGTTTTAATTATTATATTTAAATACTATAGTTAAACTAATATTATGATGAAATAAAACAATTGAGTTTGAATTAAAAAAAGATTATATTAACATAAAAAGTTGATTTTTTTCTTCTTATAAGCATATTAATATATTTTAGACAAAATATTTTAAATCAGCGAGATATTTATAGTATATTTGATTGATGTGATAGAAAAGAAAATCAATTAAGTAAGATAATAAACTACAAAAATACCCTTAATTTAATTTTAATAAAAATAGGCATGAATTAAGATTTAAAGATGATTAATTATAAAATAATTAATTTATAAAATAATATGTAAATTCTTTTGGTTATAACATTCAATAAAAATACATCGACTTAAAGAATAATTGAATTTTTAATATAATTTCATATTTCTATAACTTTAATTTATTTTGTTGATATTTATTTTATAAGAAAGAAAATAAGAAATAATATTATAAAATTAGTATTCAATTAAATACAACTTTGTTTCAATTTAAAAAATATAAAATAGAGTGATTAAAAATTTTAAGACAAGTTTAAATCAATAATGAAAAAGATATTATATATATATATATATATATATATATATATATATATATATATATATATATATATATATATATATAGATTAACATATTTGATTTTATTAAATGATTTTATAAAGAACAATGACATTAAATATAAGAGTCTGGAAAATAGTTCTAAAATAGAAGCCTATAAGAATCTAAAATCTCTATATTTTTGACTTGCACCTTCATTTGATTGACGATCACGTGTTATATTTGGACTCCTAACGGTGATTAAAATAAGACAGACTGTTCAATTAAAAATTGTTTAGAGTAAGTTCATTTTTTTTACCTTCCTCATTTGGAGTTAGATTGAGTTTTCTGTTTACCTAGATACATTGTGCTTGCATGTGATGCTTTTATCTTTAGGATTAGTCTGTTAGTTCAGGGACTTAGTAATATGTTTAGATAGTTGATTAGAAATATGTAGTGTAGGTTAAATTATATATGTGATTTTAGGACTTTGGGGTTATTTGTGAGTGTTTTTCTTTCTAATCATGTAAGAAAAATTGGATTATATGTTTTATATAGAAGTTAGTTCAGTTTTAAAGTTTCTTTTCTCTTTTACTTTTACTTTAATTTGATTATGCTTGTATTAAATTTTATGTTTAAGAATGAATTCCTTATATGTAATTGTTAAGACAAACTGTATTGGATGTTGAGAATGTTTATGTACGGTGTGTGATCTATAATTATGAAATATGTGAAAATGTGATGGATTGTGTTGAATGAAGATGAAAGTTTATGAGTATGTACGTGTTGGTATTGATTCTTAAGTTTATGAAAATACATACATGATGTGTGATAAATGATGAATGGTGTGAAATGATGATCGAGACATAATATCTTGAGAAAATGAGATACTGGTGTTAATATTAGAAGTGCATTATTTGTGAATTTGATCAATAAGATAGTATTATGACTCTACATGTACATTAGAATCATATAGATAAATATTACCAGCTAGTGAAAGTGGAAATAGGTTCATAGTGTGAAAAAGAACTTATTGGACTAAATTATAAGGATTAACCTTGTCATATGAGTTTGATGTGATTCAATTGGGTTGAGGGTTGTGGATTTCATAAATGAGAACAGTAAGATATGTACATACCTCTTAATCTTATTCAATGCATAACTCTTTGGAAGTAGAGTCAAATGTCTTGTAGTCAATGTATTTATGACATGAGTTATTGTAACAATTGATGTTTTTGATATGATGTATGAGATGAAGTCATAAAATTTGATGTGTTGTAACTTATTTAAAAGAGAAACTTAACTTTATAATAATTTAAAAAAAAACATTTAGCTTACTCTATATTTTTTTGTGTTTTGGTTGTTTTCTTATATGTGATTATGGTATGTTAGACAAGAGCAAAGAGTTTAGCAGGTGATGAGATTTTTATTGAGTTGATGGAGTGTGTTATGTATTTCTTTTGAATGTTTTATTTTGTTATACTTATAATATAAATTTTCTATGAAGAAGAATATATTTTGAATTTTTATAGATATGACATTTATATATATATATATATATATATTAATTATAACTTATTTGTATAATATAGTTTATAAGGAGATAACACAAGATGTTTAAAATTCATTATAAACATAATAAATTGTACTTATTTATGCATAAAAATAATTAATTAATAATTAATTAACTGATGTATTTTTGGTAGTTGCTTCCTGATACAAAATGCTTTCTGCACTTAAAAAAATCCCAAAATATCAATAATGTCGTTGTTATTTTATATATTAAATAATTTTTCTTCTTTTCACATAAACATCTTTCTCATATTTTTTTTAACAATAACAAAAATAATATTAGATGTTGTTAGATATTTACAACAATTTAAAAAATTCAATTTAACACATTTTCAAATATTTAGTTTTATGATAACTAATTCAATGTTGCTTGAAAAAAAATATAGATATTTTTTAATATTTATTAGATTTTTTAATTATTTATCAAGAAAGTTTGTTAATATTTATGAGAGAAATTAACAACTTTTTACTTGATTGTACTTAGTTGTGTACATGACTCAGCATGTGAAAAAAGAAAAGATTATTTAATAAATAAATTTTAAAATAAAAATAATGAAGGAGATTGTTGACATATTGAGAATTTGTTAAGTAGGAAGCAACCGCATTTGTTATAGAATATAACTAATTTGCACGTCAATATAAATATTAACTAAAATTTTTATAGAATGTAAATAATTTGCATGTCTATATTTATATTAACTAATATATTTTTGTATGGAATGTTATTAATTTGCATGTCAATATAAGATGTAATTAATTTATTATAATAAAAATAAGATTAATTCCTTTCAATTCTAAATTCAATTGAAAGATATTAATCTAAAAATAACAATGAACCATTCACTACATCAGTTTAAAAAGGGTAATTGAATAAGCTTATTTAGTTCATTGATATGTTAAAAGTTGTAAATTAAATTTCTTAACCTTCTAATTACAACTACCATAATTAATCCACAGACTAAAAGGTTAGAAATTGTAATGGTATAATCATAAATCGAATGTGAATAGACTAAATGTGTACATGTGTGAAAAGGGAGTAAGCAAAGGCAAATTTCAACTTTGATTTTAATGATGCAACCAAGCGTGAGAAACAATGCCACCAAAAGTTTCGTACTATCTTTTCCTTCTTGTAAGTTTTTGTTTATTTAAAGTCAAATAAGTTAAATTTAATTTATAAATATTTTATACAAACTTCTAAATTAGTCCCGGACATATTTGATGAATGTAATCAACATTTCTATAAGTTAATTTAAACCTTTTACTACCACTTTAACTACTATCTTTCATTAATTTATAATAAATTATTAAAAAATGTCTTTACCTCTTAGTTTTAATTGATAATTCTTTTACAAGATATTTTGTAGTTTATATTTATTGATATCAAATATTAAGAATATATGAGTTATTTTTTAGTAAAAGATAATTATGAGAACATTCAATATATCCTTTTTTTTTGGTTAAGGTAAAACACGGTTTTTATTATCAATCGAATAGGCGTTTTTATCAATAAATAAATAATTAAAAGTTATAAATAGCAAAGATAATTGTATTAATTGATAACATTATTTTATAGATAAGCGTGTGGCATCATACAGTAAAATATAATTATTTAACATTGAAATAAATTATTATTTTATTATTATATAATATTTTATTAAATAAAATGAATGTAATTCCAGTAATTCATTAATAGTAATGTTAAAGAATAATTTTTTGAGAAAGAAAATAATAAATGAGGTTAATATTTAATTAAATAAACAAAAGAAAATTTCCTTTTAAAATTGTAAAAAAAGAAAGGAGTGTGGTCTTGGGATTTTCAAATGTACAAGTATAAATAGTCTGAGTCTGAGGTTGTAGGGAGAGAGAAAGAGAATCACTGTTTAAAAAGTTTACTGTTGAAGAGAAAGACCATCTTCTCCTTTCTATCTTCAGGAGCGTGTGTAAGACATGTTCTTCTCTTTAACTTTTTTCCATCTATGGCTGGGGCTTTTTTTTTTTTTTTTTTTTTTTTTCCATTTTTCAGCCTAAGTTTTCTCAAATTTTCTTGGGTTTTTAATCTTTTTTCCCTTTTTGTGTGATGTATTGTATGAATAATAATATTATGGCAATGGGGTGTACTTGGTGTTTCTGGGGGCAGCAAAGAGGCAGTGATGAGTTCAAGTACCAAAACTTTTACCTTTGAGGAGGTGGCTAAGCACAATCACAAGAAGGATTGTTGGATTATAGTCAAAGGGAAGGTCAGTTTTTGTGATCTGAACTCCGTTTATTTTATCATTTGATTCTAGATCTGTTTTTCTTAGTCGGTCTTTTGTTTTTCCTAGGATGAATCTGATGTCTGAATAATCTGTGGATGAAAGTTTAGGACTTTTATCTTACTTGATTTGACTGATCCTGGGAGGTGGGGGTATGCAGGTTTGGGGTTCGGTTTATTTAAAAAAAGAAAAAAACTTGCTATGGTTTTGAACAAAACCCATTGATTCAATCCCTGTATGTATCAAGTTGAAAAAAAATTGTGAATGGCATTTAGTTTTTAGAATTTTGATATAAAAGTAATCAAAAAAATGTTGATCAATTAAATTCCTAACCATGGCTTGTACAATAGTAATTTATGCTTCCTACAATAATAAACAGGGATTCTCATATAAGGATTCTGAACACCTTGTGATAGATGGTAATAGCTCTTACTTATTAATCAGATTAATTTGGCACACTCATCATGGGAAAATGGCTAAAATGTTTGATTTATTGAAGAGTTGCATTGTGATTGCTGAAATGATGTAAAATTGTGGGAAAATGCTATGGTAGTGAGGAGTGGTTAGAGCATTTCCTACCCAGAACCAAAAAATGGTTGAGCAGAATTTTGTAGGTCCTACATTGGCATCTAGGATGCTAAGACATTTTTGTTTTCTTTTTTCTCTCCAGTGTTAAGAACTCATTTGAAGTTCTTCATCTACCTCATCTCATTCCCTTTCTCTTTCACAGCTCTCTCATCACCTTCCCTTTCACTGTTCTTCAGAGTTCTTGGTGAAGAACAATTCTTAGATTGAAGAACCCAACAATAAAGATGGTCTTAGGGGGTGCAATTAAAACTACTCTTCTGGACTCAAACACTGTAGCATAAATAACTAGACTAAATTCAATTTTATAAGTTTTTTTAATGACTCAAATTCTTTCCTTGTGATTTTCACTGAAAGATAGATAAATCAGAGGGCTCGCAGTGGGAATATGCTATTTAATGATTTAGAAAGTTGTTTGGGCATAATTGAAAGACATTTATACCATTTGTAAAATATGAATTGTCTTTTTTTATTTTTCTCATTTTGGCTTTATAGCATCTGCAAAAACACAACTATGTACAATTATTATATTCTTAATTTTGCAACTGTTGGAATTTGAAGTTCAATTTTATCTCATAAACTATTTTAGTGATTAAACTGTGTCACCTAACATACTCCTGGTTGGTAAGGAGACTATATATCGATGCTTGTTTCTCTTGCTATGATCTGGTGAGTCTTTTCACAAAGTGACATTGATGTGAAATTTATTTTTATTAAAGAAAAGGATTCTCCTGTCTAAATAAATGGAGTTAAATGAGTTGTTTTTCAATTACATATTATCATAACACTACTGAGTTAACAAGTTTCATAAACTAACATATCATCTCCTATCGAGAAGAAGATTTTGCTTTCCAAATTCTAGTTGCTAGAACAAGTTGCTTGTCTGAAATGTTCCACTGCATTTTGATTAGCCTCTACTCCTTTTTGCTTTTTATCGAAAGAACAAAATGTCAATGAAGAAAATACAAACTCATTCAGAAAAGGGAAAACAATAAAGGAAGCAATTCTTCAGACAACATTTCCAGAAATGAATCTGAGCCAAAAGGATCCCTACCTCTTGGTCTCATAGACCTCTAATCTTCCAAAGCTTCATGTAAACAGCTTATTCAGAGCTGGCAAAAGGGAATGATCACCTGCCTCTCTAAGAATTTTACATGATATCAGATATTAATGGCTCCATCGACAAACACCTCTGCATCCATCACACCCTCTTCAAGCACTCAGAATCTCACTCTTTCAAAAGTACCTCCACTTCTTCTTACAACCATCTCTAGTAATTTCTGATATTGAAAAAATTAGGTTGCTAAAACTCTTGATTTCAATTTTCGAATACTCTCTAGAAATCATTGTTCATTCCTGTCTTTACATAAAGCGTATAAAGTTTTCAATCCTATTGAGGGATGCCACACCCCACCACCAGCTCTATCTAGTCAGGATGGCATCGATTCTGCCCTTCCTACGGATTAGTAAAAGAAATAAAAATTCCTTTTTTGTAATATCATAAATGTAAATTATTTATATGAATGGCAACCGAGTCATTGTTTCAATGTTCTATTCAGACAGTCTTGAGTCTCCGAGAAAGATGTGTTAGAAATCAGAGAAAGATGTGTTTGAAATCCAATAAAGATGTGATAGAAATCAAAGTGTGAGTCTAAGTTTTAATTAAAAATGAAAAAATTGAGTAACATATAAGAAAGAAGGCTCATGAATCCATCTTTTTAAGGTTTTGGGGTAGGAGAGGTTTTGGATAGGAGGTGCAGAGTTTGCCTCTCACATCTCATTGTTATAAGATAGGTATTGAATTGGTAATAATATTCGAAACTTATACTTTAAGTTTATAATTTTTTAGAAAATCACTGCATTTGTTCTTTTTGAAACTGTGTTAGAACAGAATTAGGATTTTTAATAAGTTTATAATTTTTAGAAAATCACTGTATTTGTTCATTTTGAATGTGTTTGAACAGTATTAGAATTTTCAAAGACAAAAAAAAATGTTTTTTAGTTTCTAGATGTCAAATACGTACTCGAGTTCCCAAGGCCCCTGATATCTTTACCTATCCTTGTTTTTCCTATTTATAATTGCTATAGAAGCTCAAGTAGATGTTCCTTGAGATTTGTTTTGTGAATAGTAGGACTGTATGTAGATCAAAACAATTTACCTAACACGCATTTCATCGTGTCAGGTGTATGATGTGACCCCATTTTTGGATGATCATCCAGGAGGTGATGAAGTTTTAGTGACCTCGACAGGTAACTAGTTCATCTTGGTCAGTTGATGTTATTAATATGCAATCAGAATCTATTTCCTCTGGCCTAGTTTGCTAGAAGAAAGAAAATGATCAATAAAGAAATAGACATGGACTAATAATGTTTTGGTCTTTACACAGAGAAGGATGCCACCACTGATTTTGAAGATATTGGCCACAGTGATTCAGCAATTGAGATGATGGAAACATACTATGTTGGGGAGGTTGACACCACCTCTCTTCCAACAGCAGCAGCAGTTCCCAAAGACGCTCCACGCCCACCTACGCAAGCACCTGCCTACAACAATCAATCTTCTGGATTTGTTAAGATCTTGCAGTACCTGGTGCCATTGCTGATATTGGGCCTTGCATTTGCTCTGCAGTACTATGGCAAAAAAAACAAGTCCACTGAATCAGAAAATTGAATATGAGCTGTGGCCATAGTTTTAGTGCATCTATTATTCAAAGTCTATGTCAGCAGTGTCCTAGTAGCAATAAAGTGGCGCCAGTGCTGTTTCTTTTTCATTATTTTTTTTTTTTGGAATCATTTAAAAGTATTTTCCTCTCTCAAATATCATGCAGAGATTAATTTTGTTTCCTTGATTTGCTATGGCCTCTTTGTCAGTTATGCTAGTTGCTCATTTGGACTCAATCAGATATAGTATCTTATGAATAATATTTTGAAATAGATTTTATTAAATAATTGGAGTGCAGATTATTGTATCAGTTGTGTTCCATGTTTAATTCTGCAGCCCTGGCTGAATAGTTAGCTAAAAAAAAGACCAAATCATTTTATTGCAGTAAGCGCACTTAGAAAGTAGAAACAACTATCCTTTTTGGGAATGGCCTTATGTTGATGATATTATGTGAAAGTTGTGTTTATGTCTTTTTCCATACATATTAAATACACACATGAGATCATATTAAAAAGGAAAATCGTTAACATTTAGAAAGAGATTACCACAATTTTCACATGAAAATTTAATCTGGGAAGATTCATTCGGACCCTTTTTGTTTGCTTGATAAGCTAAGTAAGCTGATCTAATCCTGTGTAATAAAAAAGCTATAGTTCTTGGGCTACAACGAACAGCAAAGTAGTTTTGACACTAATATGCTTCCTCTAACCATGTCATTTTGGCTGAGAACTTGGTTCAATGAATAAATTTGTTTCATGAACGACCCTTTTGTTTTTGAGGAAGATGAAGAAGAAGAAAGGGATGAAATTTTACATGTCTGATAAATCAAAATTAAGTTTTTTGATAATTATGGTGAATCCATTGTAGACCCGTTATAATTGTTTGAAAAGTGACAATAGAGGTATAGATAGATGAAAGAGTATAAAGTTTAAGATTCGGTCCCCCACTGAATGAATTCCAATGACAATATGTGTCATTTAGGTGTAGACATCATTGGACCCATGTTCCTTTGTGAGCTAGAGGGCAATAACCAAACGCAAAATCTTGTTTGTCCCACTTTGTTTGGCCCAAATTTGTGCCAAACGACCCACGAACCATTTTGTCCCGTTTGTTATGTTGTCATTTGCATATTAGAGCTCACCTTATTTCAGCTTTCTTTTTCCAACAACGTAATCTACCTTCCTTTTTTTGTTTTTTTTTATCAGTAATTTTTTTCACTTGCCTTCTTTTTTTCTGTCATGCAAAAGGATAAACTATAAAGTATATATGCATGAATATGCCACGATATTTTTTTTCGTTAATGAGACAGGAACAGGATAAAGACTCAAGCTTCAACTGGTGTCACTGTCATTCATATTTCATAGGCTTTCGGTACCATAAGATCTTTTTTTTCTTTTCATGTCTTTGGACAAATCTTTACAAGGAAAAAGGCTAGGGTAAATTCTTTATATCTTTTTAGCTACCACTTTATATATAGGAAAAAAATAGTGTTCGTTTTATCCTTACGTTGTTAAATAATTTTGTTAATTTAATGCATATGCGCCAAGTTATACGGCCAGCTTTATTATTGAAAATGTGGAAAGTGACACTTTTCAAACCTTTAAAAACCAATAAATATGTCACAAATGTATTTCATCCTAATGTTTGTTGACATACATTAATTGGTGTTCTTATCAATAACGCCAGTTTGCAAGAGACTGGTAGATAGAGGTTTCTCTAAAATATCACTATTCTTGCTTTAGTAAAAGCAAATATTATATATACATATAACCACCAAAATTCATTTTCAATCATCTTTACATAAAAATATCATAAACTAAAACTACTTATTTATTTACTAGTACCTTTCAGCATTTGTCCTTTTCTCTTTGAACAACATAGATTTCTAGAGTTGTATAATCAAACTCCACTTGAGAGTATAATCCATATGACAGGATATTCTCATTAAAATGTACTCATACAAATTAAAGGGTAAAGTTCTTACTCATGAAAAGAAAAATAAAAAACTACAAATATTAAACCTGACTTTGATACACTTCCAAGTTTTGAAATTTGAGAGTCTTTCTCTATAAGGATCACTTCACTCCACAATGTTCTAACCAAACCATCACCCGTGTCTTTCTCTTCTCATCACTTTTTCCTATATGAAAATGTTGCTAAAATTATTAACAGATGCAGTGATGATTTCACTTGTATCTAACAAAAAGAACAAAGATTGTTTTCTTTTACATCGATTTTCCTTTTGGACAAGGCCTTTCTTGTCCATAATAGCTCTCCGTGTATATATTAACAATTTTGACGGCATGTTGCATTTCCAATAGCTTAAGCAAAATTCTACTTTAGTTGTATCTCTTTCATCGGTTGCTTGTTTTAACATCCATTTGTCATCAACATACAATGTTGGATGAAACTACTCGATAAATGTTGCCAATTCATCTAACATTCCAAATTCTCAGCTAAAAGTTGTCTTCCTGTACCCTCACCTCCTTAAGATCAATTTGTTGTTGCCTAAACATGACATAACCTATGAAATTTAACTTTGAAGGGCACATTACCAGTCCCCAAGTCCTCTAAAAAAACTCATAATTAATTCATACCCAATTTTAGAATAAATGTTAGATTCAAATCAATTATTTCCCCGTTTTCCCCCATACCGATTTTCCAAGATTCTTTTACCAGAGAGACATTATTTAATATTGCTCCTATTTCAACCATCTATTAATCTCATTTTGTTCGTACGTAAAACATTTACATAAAGGGTCTTCTTTTCATAAAACAATTCTAATGACACTTGTAATAATCTAGAAAATGAGTTTTCAGAATAGAAGTAGTGAAAGTTAAAAACAGATATTTGAATATTTTATTATTAAACTAAAAATACGTATTTATACAAAAGCTTATATTTAAGTCTCACTTTTTTTAAAAAATCATTATCTCTCTAAGAAATTATTCATCATTTTCTATTTGTTTTTCTTTAAAGTTATGTTTTTCTTCTTCATTAGATTGGTGATCGAAAGTCACTGCTAGACTCCTAGTGTCGAGTAAAATAAGTGTATCCAATTATATTCTTAAACAAAGTAAGTTTATTCTCTACTCCTCTTCCTTAAAGTCAATTTTAGGAAAATATTTTTTCTTTGAAATTGTGCTCGCATGTCTCCTCTGAGTCATCCGACAGAGTCTTTGTTGGTTCAGTATCATAGTGTTGTAGTTTGATCATTGATCACAAGCTTTGTGGTGCAGGTTGGGGTCCTTGTGATTCTAGGTTTTTGGAGCTTTTGAGAGAGCCTCTACCTCTAATCAGGTAAAGGAAGTTAACTAATAGGTTTGCATAGTTCTAATATTGAGAAACTTTAGTACTTGAATAATAGGATAAGATAGGTGATTTGAAATGTGTTTAAGATACCCGTGTTTCAAAATCTCTTACATGTCTGAAATGGTTTTACTTAATTTGTGTTAATTCGGTGTTAGTACCTTATATTATGGTTTTTAAATTGTAGATTTAATTGTTTTGAAATATAAACTTCTAGTATGTTATGATTGGTATAGAGTAACAACTCAATGATGGGGTGAGTTGGAATTGATGACTGACCTGTTGGGTGGAACTAATTAGAGGTACACTTCAAAGGAACTGGTAGATTATGTTTAGATGTTGATTTGATTATAATAGAAGCATTTTAAAAGGAACATTTATGAAATGTGTAGATTTTAAATATTCTAGGTTGAAAGAAATCTTAATAGGTAGAGTAATCTATATGATTGGTGAACTTGATTCTCAAGTTAAAATTGTGATGTAGATAGTTGGTAACATGTTAGGTAAGTTAATGATACTTAACTAAAACAAAGGGGTACGTTTTAATCCTAAATAAGTAAGTAGAATAGGTATAATTGAGAAGGTATTGAAACTGCACAATTCTGAGGTTTCTGATTTATGAAGAGGTTGTCAGGTGCATGTGCTCTCGAGTATGGTCACGTTGGGTGTGGGTTGAGGTGCGTTGGACGCGACTCTGTTTTGAGTTGTGACTTGTATTATTTATGTTTTTGGCTTTCTAATTCTATGGATTGCTTAGATGTTCATAACAATTGCATTAACTTGTTTACCTAGGATGTATTGATGACATTGATTGGAATGCAATGAGTTTATAATATATGAAAATGTGATTGAATGAGTTTATAATATATGGAAATGTGATTGAATGAGTTTATAATTAATGAGTAATTGTGAGTAAAGTTGGACAGTTGAATGTTGTGGTATGATATGATATGTTAAAAGGATGATTGAGATGGTCATGATCAAGGTATAGTATTTTTAGGAAAGAAAATACTCGTACCTATGTCGATTAGAATGTGCATTGTCTAAGTATCTATTTAATAACGATTGATATCCTAACTCTACTAGTAATAGGAATCAAATATATGAACATTACTAGGTGGTGAGAGTCAAAGGAGGTCTAAACTGAGTGACTATAGCTTCAAATATAGCTGGTCAGGAAAGTCTCATAGGGACTAACCCTATAATACAAGATTGTTGATTCATTGATTTGGGGGTTGTGTGGGTTCACATTTTGGAGTTGTATGATAAGTGCATATCTCGAGATTTATTTAATGCACAAGTCTTTCGAAAGTAGAGTCAAACTTGTTTATGTATATCAAGGTCATGTATTAGTATATGTTAATCATTTAAGTGTGATGTATGATTTTAGGTACCTTTATGTGGTAATTTAGAACTACAATCAATTGTAAATATTTGAGATGTTTTAAAACTATTAGTTTACCCTATTTTATTTGTGTTGTGTTTTGTTATTTTCTATCTATAATGATCACGTGTGTTACATAGAAGCATATGACTTTGCTAGACAACTTGTGGAAGATGCTCTTGCTTGGGTAGTTCTATCAGCCATAGAGCTATTTTGAAAAACTATTGCATGTTATTTTGTAATTTAGTTTTAAATTTCTAGCTTGTAATATATGTATATTTTGAAGTACATTAATTGTAAAATATGTTATCATATGTTATTATAGAAGTGATGGTAAGATTATATTTTGTATAGTTTTACACCACTTTCCTAATAGGTCATTTAAAAATTTTCAATATCTTTTACCAAATCCAACTTTCACCTTTGGAAAAAAAAATCTCTCCTTTAACAACAAAGAAAAATAACACAACAGTTTGTAAAGGTTCACACAATTTTTAAGCTGCATCAAAATTTTCTTTTAAGAAAATTTTAAAGGGTTTCACTGTCAAGATTGATTATAAAACAAGTATACAAATCACTCTACTGGTTATTCATCATTTGAAAACTAAAGTATTCGTAGTTGTCACTCCTTACTATCAATATATAAGATAGAAGGTAAGGATGATTAGTTTTAAAGAGAGGATGTGATAAAGTTTTCTCACACATGGATGACTTCGTAAAGTAAAAAGTACAAAGGTTTAACACTTCCCATAAAAACAAATTGCATTAACTCTACAATTCACTAGTTTACCACCTATACCTCAAAAATCCATGAGTTGTATGGGCTTATCCATACCTACAAAAATATAATTAAAAATATTTTTTGTATATTCTACTAACAAAACTATAACCACAAACATACAAAACTTCTAATTTAGATTCAATGGTTGAAGATTGTATAAAACAACATAAATTTGTATGTACAAAAGATAGATTTATATGAGTAATCCTTTATAACCTTAATACTCTTTGTTCCTACTATAAATTATCATTATGCTTCAGATAGATATATAGAAATCTGGACAATAAAATCATTGGAAAAACATAGAATAATTCCTTCTATTTGATCCTTTTATACCTAAAAAGGGATTCTTGTCTTCTTTTTTGTAAAATGATTTGTTTTACTTGTTTCTGATGTAATAAGTTTATTTTTTGGAATGTTACATTTATTGTGCTCAATCTGAGAATTAGTCTTGCTGCAAGATTTTAAGATGATGTTATGTTAGGAATATCTAAGATTATATATGTTTAGAATCATAGAAAAAGCATAACTATGTGATCTAATGATTTTGTTAATTAGAGTTTAGAAGTCAATGCATGTTAATTAAATTGAATTTGTTGAAAGTATTGAATAAAGACTCTAAACTTTGATAAAAGTTTTGATGTACAAAATGCATCAAACTACTCATGAAGACAAAGTATTATAGTGTATTATAGTTTCAACGAAGAGAGTACCACTAATGTATAAAATGGCCAGCATTCGGTATAAATTAATATCTTATTTTTTAGTCAGGAATTTGAATATGAGTAATTAATGACAATATAAAAGAATTATTCTTACAGAAACTAATTTACAAACTTTTTTTTACTTAGTTGATATAGATTCATTTACATATATTTCAATAATCTTTTCAAATCAAAGTCTTAACCTGCAAGAATGGTTGGGATAACTCAGTTAGTAGAGTATAGGATTGAAAATTCTCGTATCACCAGTTCAAATCTAGTTCCTAACACAAGATTTATTTATTTAAGTATTTATTCCCATAAATATGGAAATAGATACTCATACAAATTTATGCTCATAAGAAATTTCTTTCATCTATCTATAGGTATATTTTTTCTAAATAGTTAAAGAATAGGTGATTTTTTTAGATATATTCGTTTATTTATAATATATAAATATATATATATATATATATATATATATATATAGATAATGAACACTTTATTTATTTATTTTCCTTTTCTTTCTGCGGATCTAGGACCTTGTACATCTTAAAAAGGTAAAAATTGTAGAGTAGATAAACACGTATAAAACTAATAATTAATATTCATTCTCTAATATTTAGATTCTTAAGTTGAAATGCACGTTGGCTTACAAAGTGTTTTTGCTTAAATTTTCAGCTTAATTAGTTTTTGTGGCCGATTGAGTTTTTTAAAATTTTAAAAGCCCATTTTTAGTTTCTGAGTTTGCAAAAAAAATGTATTTTAATCCTTTTTTACTTTATTTTTTCATTATTCTTTTATATTAAAAGGGAATTAGGTGATTCTCTTTTGTCAAATCAAAGACATTGAGAAATTTTAAAATCCTAAGCGCTCTCACTAACCCCGCCACCCAACATTGAATTTTGGGAGTAAAATTATTATAGCTTTCACTTGAGGAAAAAAAAAACAACTCGTGAATGAAATAGGATTCAACAAATTTAATCTTGGTAAATTAAGGTAAGCTCTTGTTAAAAAAAAAATCACCTTTTACACTATTCATTCATGTCATTTATTTTATTTTTCATATTCCTTTTTGTTATTCTGTCGGATAAAAATGACACTTAGTAAAATTATAATAAATAAATAAGAAAAAGAGTTTTGTTTTTTTTTTTTTTTCAAACCACTTATCGTTTTTTCTAATGAGGGAATGTGAAAGGGAAGATCAAGTAAGCAACTAAGTGTGGAGATTCAATCATGCTTGTCAACCTTCAAAAGCAAAGCTGAATCTTGACACGTATGTGATGTTATTCAATTTCTAAATTTTTATTTAAAATAATAGTCATATGGGAAATTCAAAAGGTACAATTTTTTTTTCTATAACTAGAAAATACCAATTACTCTAATCATGTTATGTATAAGGAACACTTTTAGTGTGATAAGTGTTTTAACCCTCCACAGCTAGACTTGCTTTAAGCTAATTCAACAAAGAGATCTACTTAACAGGAATTATTGCAGCCCTAATTCATAGTAATACGCTGAGTAAATAAGGAATTTTCTTATAATTAATAAAAGAAAAAAAAACGTGAGAGAAAACTAAGTTAGACAAAATAAAAGCATGAGTATATTTTTCTATGTCCTTCATAGAATTGGAATTGTCAATGCAGTATTCATTTTGTTTCCTAAAAAGTTGGAACAAGATATTCAATGAATTTGGATTCTTATACGAGACATGTCACTACACTCGGGCCCAATTAAGATGATAAACGTGTGAGTTTTGATGAACTAGCCATGGTTCTTATCCTTAGGGTTCACTCCTAGTAAACAAAAATGTTGATAGCTGTTATCTGAACAAGTTTCTTGTTATATTGGAATGGTTTCTGAATCCAATTTCACAACAAGGAAGAAGAGACAATTTGATAGCTGAAAATATTTTTGTTACCATTATTGCAAAACTGCCATGACTAAAAATCAAAGGGCATGGAATTTAGAGAACAAAAGCCAGCTCTGTGGCAATGAAGAAAGGATAGGAAGAAAAGAGGGAAATAAAGTTGAAGTTGACAAGAATAGGATAATTGAAGACCATGGTCAACTAAATTGGTTTGGTTATAGGCAACTATATGTACACGAAATTGGCGAAAATTTTGTTAGTATTAATGATTTTGAGACCCTTTTACCTATCATACCATCATGATAGTAACAATTTTACTGAAATGAGGGCAAACCCACTTTCCATGAAATGAAATTGAAACTGACCAAATGGGGAAAAAAGATTAATAAAAAGCATTGTAATAAATAAAACATTCCCTCTTGTGTATGTGCTAAATTTGAGTAAGATGTACCTCTCTGTGCTGTCAATTACATATATAGTTGAAGTCTTACTTCTCCCAAGAAAATTGAATATATAGATCAATGTGGTCCTCTTTGTGATGACAAAGAAAGAGTTTGTGGTGTAAACCGTCATAGAGGACAAGTTGAAAACCAGAGTTGCCCCCACCCATAGTAATGAATGAACATGTCGTTGTGCATAAGAGTCACAATTGCCAAGGAACTACAAAGCTGAGGGAACCATGTACTTTGTGTAGAGCAGATGAGGCCAAGGTTTTTGTCTGTCAGTGCATAATGCCGAATTCTCAATTTTCAAATTTATGTTTAATTGACAACTCCTTCATCATACATGAAACACCTCTGCAACTTGCAATTGCTTACTCAACCACTTTACCTTCTTTTCAGGCAATTCCTTAAATAATTATACACATTCTTTCCTTTATATATCTTTTTTATCATAATAAATTAAAAACAGGCCCACCAAAACAATGCTTCAACCATGTATGAAACTGATTAGACAGACATAAGTATAGATTATGTGTCGTATGCCAATCCGTAATCTGTTACTCGCAATTATGATGTAATCACGTGTGCTATCTTGTCTATAGTTACACTCCCACTGGCAAGTTATGTACCAGTGTACTACCACATCTAGTACGTCTTATATGCTGCAAGATTTCATAAATAATCTTATTTAGTTTCTTTATCTCCTTCCATTTTAGTTTTTAACGACACATTGTTTATATGGTAGAGCCAAACAAACTTAAGAACTTGTATTAATTTGACCAATATTTACAATCAAAATAGATATTATCTAATTTTTTTTATAACCGGACAACTTCAGACTTCACTGTCATCTTAAAAACCAAAAAAAGAAGAAAAAAAGAGAAAAACCTGATGACTCAAAGGGCCATGCACTTAACATTTAGTGCTTCCAAAGTGTCATGCACCTCCCACCAACCCCTGATGCAAAACCTTCCTCTCTTTTTTTGTTTTTTCCTCTTCCCATTAGAACAAAGAGTTTCAAGTTAATAACTTAAGATAGACTTAAACATTACTATTATTATTTATTATTATTTTAAAGGCTTAGTCCACGCCTAGGGCGAACTTTAACATTCAGGGGGTTCGCCATTTCGCAAGAGAGCCTCAGAAGCTCGGTTAGATCAACCCCTTCATCAGACGGTAGCCATTCAAACTCGTGCAAGAGACTAGCCACCCAGAAGGTCACGGTGCTCAAACCCAGAGTCTTTCCGGGGCAGGTCCTCCGACCCGACCCGAATGGAGCAAGTCTCAGATCCGACCCGAAAACAGAAAACTCGGTCTCCAAGCCCAGGAACCTTTCCGGCTTAAATTCAAGTGGGTCCACCCACACCTCCGGGTCCCGAGCTATGGCCCACATATTAACCATAGCCGTGGTCCCTGCAGGCACATGATGCCCATCAATGGTGGTATCAGTGATGGCCAAGCGGGCCCAGGAGAGAAGCGGGCCTGGAGGGTGGAGTCTCAGAACCTCCTTCACCACCGCCGGGAGATAGACACTCGCCGCCACATCATCCTCCGTCAAGGCACGTGTCCCACCACCAACCACCTTGTCCAGCTCCTCTTGCACCCTCCTTTGCACCTCGGGGTGAAGCACCATCCTCGCTAATATCCACTCAATCAAAACCGCCACGGTGTCGGTCCCTCTAAATATCATTTCCTGATAAAAAAATTAAAAATTAGTAACATTAAATAAAATACCTTTACATAATCAATAAGACCGTTATTTATTTATTTATTTATATTTTATTTAACATGTAACATGTATGGTGTAGCGGTAATTAAGTTCTTAGGTTAAAAGTTTATATTTTTTTTTTTTATTTTGGTGGGAATTAAACTAGACTTACCCAGAGGACAGCAATCATGTCGGGGTGAGACAATTTATCTGGACCTTGGAGAGAGAGCAAAACATGAACGAAATCGCGGTTGGTTTGGGTTATGTCGGCTTCATGGTCGGCGATGATTGAACCAACGAACCGGTTCACTTTGGGGACGAGTTTTGAACAAGTGAACCGGATTTTCTGAAGGTCAAAGTCTTTGAGAAAAGGGATATGGTCACCCCAATTGAGGGTACCCAATAAATCGTACCCCTGTTCCACCAACTGGGAAAGCTCCTCCATTTCTGCGTTCGCCTCATCCAACTTGTATATTTGTCCAAAGACCGACCACATCATGTTGTTCAGAGAAGCTTTCTTCAGAACCTGGCGAACCTGAAAGCCACCATGGCGGTTCGAGAAGGAACGGGTCATTTGGGCGGCGATTTCGGCGCGCTGGAGCTCGGAGGCCTTGATTTGCTTAGGGCAGAAGAGGTGCGTGGCGGCGATACGGCGGAGGGTACGCCAGTAGACGCCATATGGGGCGAAACCGATGGCGCGGTTGAACATGAGGCTGTATGCAGATTCCTTGATTGGACGATCAGCGAAAACAGAGCTGGTGAGAATCTCCTTAGCGACATCGGGGTGGCACGTGACGATGGCACGTGTGTCGCCGAGGCTGAAGGCCATGAGCCTCGTAGCGTTGCATGCCTTGGCAGCAGCTGAGATACGGTGGTGCGCGAGGGAGATCATGAGGTTGATGCTCCCGATGAGAGGGAAGCCTTTGGGACCGGGAATGATTTTGTGAGTAGTATCCGAGGAAAGGTTAAGGTTGTTGTTGGTTGAGGTTGAAGTGGGCTTTTTCCAGTAATGGAAGGAATAGTACTTGCCCCAAGCAGGACCACCAGGGTGAGACCAGTAGAAGAAAGTCATGGTGAGCCAGAGAGAGGCCATGATCAAGAGTGACCATGCAATGTTCTCTTGAGTGCATTTGGAGGCCAAGGCCAACACCCACAGGTTATCAATGTGCGATGTCATGTTCAGTTGAGAGAGTGTGTGTGTGTGTGTGTGTTTGGAAGAGGAGAGGAATTGAAGGAAGCAACTTTCTTTCTTTCGAGTTTGGAAAGCGAAGGAAGAGGTGAGTATGGGAGATGTTCCTTCATCATCTATATATAGGGGATGAAACGAAGCAGAGGGACTGTTGTAGCTAAAATCATAACCGTTATAGTTAGCCTTTGATTATGTTTGTGTTATTCTTATGTTACATACTAGAAGGCACAACACACACTAACCTTAAACTCATAGATTGAATATCACTTATTATTATTATTATTATTAATAAATTAATTAATGACTTAAAATTAAGGAAATTAGTGATGATTTTATAGAGGGGAATTAATGTTTCTTATGATGACGTAGTGTGGGGTTTGAAGTTATCGATGAAAGTAACAGGAGAGTTAGTGTAGTTGTATTATGTAGTGTGGTATATTTTTATTTTTATTTTTCTTGAGAAAATATTTTGAACTTGCGCCGCCACGGTTCCACTGGGGAGATGTCATTGGAAGAAGTAAGTCAGTAGATTTAGATAGGGCGATTAATGCACGCGCCATTGCCGCTTTGGTGTATAGGGTAAGCAATGTACCACCCATTCCCTCTTGCTTTTACCCACCTCTCTCTCTTTCTCTCTCTCTCTCTCTTCAACAAAGAATTAGAATATATACTTTTAAAACTTTTACCTTCTTACTTACTTCTCTTTCCATGTGAATTATTCATTTATTGTAAAAGATTAAATAATAAATATTTTTTATCATATTTTTAGTTTATGTTGCCCTAATTCTATGAAATTGGAGTTGTTTTATTTCTATTGTTACTTAAATACATTATAAGTGTTGAAACCTCTTGTTTCACAAAATTCCATTTTTTAAATATTGAACATATTTCTCTATTCAACATCGGAACTCACGTCTTGTTTGTTTCTAAAAGTTAATCAAACTGGATATAATAAAAATAAAAAAGTTAAAATATAATAAACATATGTGTTAAATCTTTTTGTCCATTTTTGAAGAATTGTGTAAGGTTAATTATATTTTAAATATATTATATAGTAATTATTTGATTAATATTTGTTAAAAAATCAAATAGATTAAACCTAGAAATTCCGTTATTTTTTGTATAATTTATTTTTAATATGATTACTTATATTATTAATTATTACGGTTTTATTACAATAAATAATAAAAATAAAAAATTAATTAACTTAAATCATTATACTTTACATAATAGCTTATTTCAACATGTAATCTTAAGATATCTTTAAGAAAATTTTATAATATTTTAATTTTAATTTTAAAAATTAAATAGGTTAAAATCATGGTAATTTTAAATAGTAACTATGTAATCAATATTTGTTAAAAAAAATCAAATACGGTAAATCTAGAAATTCTATTATTTTTTATGTAATTTATTTTTAATATGATTAATTATATTATTAATTGTTACAATTAATTAATTTAGATCATGGTACTTTACATAATAGCTTATTTCAGTATGTCATCCTGAGATTTTTTTTTAAGAAAAATTTATAATGTTTCTTATTTTAATTTCAAAAAAATTAACTTTAATTTATCTTTTAAAAATTATTTTTAAATTAAATTGTTTTACAAATTTATAAATATTATCATATATCAATTAATCAATAATTATTTTATATAAAGATAATTGATTCATAAATAGAGACACTCTAACTATGGTAATTATTTAAAACTTTTGTATTTTATATTTAATAGAAGGACACTTATGTTATTTTTTATATGTACTTATTCATAATATATATATATATATATATATATATATATATATATATATATATATTTTCATTACATCACTATAGTAATTTACAAAAAATTCTCTGCTTTATCTTGTTTCAAATCTCTGAATTTTTTTTTTTAGTCATTTTACATTTTCTTTCATCTTTTTAGTATAATGATACTGGTTTAAGTGAATATAACTTAATCTAACATCCCATAAATTTTATTATCCAGAATTAAATATAGCTTAAATATTAAAACATTTTTATAAATAAACATAATATTTAGTAGAGTCATGTAAAATATAATTTCTCTTCATAGGGATTTACAAGTTTACACGTACTAAATAAATAACAAATAACCACTCTAATATAATTTCACATCAGCAACTTGAGGTATATCCTTTCTTGTAACAATATTATTTATAGCAATTTGAGGTATATACTTGAGGTAAAATATACAATTATCACAGATAAAAAATAACACAAACAATCATATAAGAAAAAGGTAAGTTAACTATTTAGGATATGCTTAAAATAAACATTCAAATATTTATAATTAAAAATTAAAGTCACATTTCAACATTTCTGGAAGACTCGTGCATTGAATTAGACTCAGAGGTTAATATTTATCAGATGACCCTTCTAACTTTGAATCCAGATAGTCTTCAACTAATCATAATAAGATAAATCTATATATCTGTCCTGAACAGCTCTTTCAAACTGCAATTTTAGTTAAATGGACCTCCTTCACCACCTAATACCTTTATCTTTGTGAGTATAAGGTAATAGAATCAAGACACCTCATTCTCAACAAATCCTCAAACTACGCACATCCTATATTTTTTTCCTCCATATTTTTTTTCCTCAAAATACTAAGTCCAAAATGTTATGTTATTCCACAACAGTTATCAACATATCAAAATCACATGTCACTACTTATACATGTTGTAATACAATGAAAAAATTATCAGCATTAAGAAAAAAACTCATTAAAAACTCATAGCACTCAAACCGAGAGCATCTTCTCAAGAATTGAGTCTGGCATAGCTGTATAATTCAAAATATATTATACTCACTCAATTCATCATTTCATTAATTTCTTACTCTCGTTATTTCATAGTCATATACAATTTCAAAGCATCATTTTTATTAAACTATCAGGAAGTTTCCTTCAAAAACTCACTCTTCTCCAAAAAGGTCATGAACTCAATGTGATACATCATAATACTTCACTAGTAGAAAAATAGCCTTCTACATCGGTTCTGGAAGACATTCTATGTCGGTTATCCAACCAACATAGATGCAGGCAATGTAGAAATTATTGGACATATAACGTCGATTATGCAACCGACATAATATCTATGTCACTACATCGGTTGAAAATATAATAGAAACCGACATCATATATCCAACTAAAATAACTGAAAGAGGTGGATACTACGTCAGTTGGAGCTGGAACTGACGTAGAAGAGGATTGTTTACGTCGGTTATAGCTTAAAACCGACGTAAAAAGTCATTTATTACGACAGTTGTAGCTTATAACCGACGTAAAAATCTATTTTTAAAAAAATAATGGGTTGATAAACCTTTAATCGGTACAAGAAAATACCATAAAAAATTTTAGAATTTTCTAGCAAGTATAGATTTGTAAAATAAAATGCTACAATCTAAAGAAATAGGCAAAAAATAACAAAAAAAAACCCCTAAATGATGAAACTTTGGAATTTTCCGGAGGCCCAACCACCTTCGACCGTTGGCCAGCGAATTCGTTACCCCATTTCAAACAACTTTCATTTTTAGAGCATTTCAATTTGAGCTCTCTATCAAAAATTATGGGCGTTTGAAGTTTTTTCGTCCTGAATTTTTAAAATCCTAAATGTATGATAAACCTATACAATATAACAATTCTACCATCAGATATATACTAAATCAAGATGTTGATAAAAAATTTAGGTCAAAAATAAATTTTTAACTATTTTTAATGAATTTTACAAAATTACTAACCTCTTGTAAAGAGAAGAGGCAAGGGTTGTCGAACCAAGCATTCAATCCGCACATACGAAACAAACAAGGAAGAAGCCGAAAATGGAGCCAAACAAACCCTAACAAAACCAGTGAACAACAAAGATGCAAATGTGATAAGAGAAAGCGGCACCACGCAAAATACAAATGAAAACTAGTGAGAATAAAAGTGGCACCACGAAAAGGTTCAGAGGAGAAGGCAGCGAGCAACGAGAAGGTTCAGAGGAGAAGAGAAGCCAGAGAGCGAGCGAGGGTGAGGTGAAGAGAACGCAGCAAGCGAGAGAATAAAATGTAAGAGTAAGAAATGATACCTAAGAGTTAATATCTCTCTTGAAATCCCTAATTTTAACTCGAGGGACATACTACGTCGGTTGGAACTCCAACCCGATGTAGTATGTGACCAAATTTTACCAAATTTTTTTCAAAATTCACTTCCACGCTAAGAGGAGGATATTATGTCGGTTAGAAAGTAACAACTGACGTGGTGTTCGGTATATATCATGTCAGTTAGAGACACATAATTGACGTGATATATCAAGCACCAAATTTTAATTTTAAATTTTGAATTTTTATTTTTACTGTCTATTCTATGACGATTTTTAGGTGTAACCGACGTCGAATATATAACTCTACGTCGGTTTGTGTAGAACTAACGTGAACTATGTTCAATTATTTACAAAAATGTTATCGCATTTTTGCCTACAATAGTTTGTTTTTTAACTGTCCTTATACGCAGACGTAAAATGATATTTTTCTACTAGTGCTTACATATTTCAAAGTCAATTCTAGATCATAGATAATCAAATTAAGGCAAATACTATATTACTATCTAACCACATTCAAGATTTCATTTTCTTAAGATCATTTACCTATATACATATAAATGAACTAATGAGCCATCAAATCATGAAATAAATATGCATACATTAACAATATCAACTTTTAATACTACCATCAAACCAAAACTACAAAAAATCAATCAATCAAATCTACTTATTTCACATTTAAAATCAATCCAAATTAATTTTTCAAATCTTTAAGAACTCAATTTGAACATAAAACCCAATATCTATACAAATATGTCACTTTAGTTTCTTTTACCTATTTAAGAAGAAAATCACTAAGTTAATGCAAGAAAGTGCATATAATTTTTGTTTTTTATTTTTTACGAAAATCTTAAACAGTTCAGGGATATGAGAAAATTAATATTTACCTAAATTCAAAATTCAAATAATGATTTGTTAAACTTATTCTACTTTACATTAGTTGAACGACGGTTTAATCCAAAACAAGAAAAAAATTAAATTTTTGAGAGAGATAATCGATAACAGTACATAGTTTTGATGTTATAATTTTTGTTAAGATAAAATTAAATATCCTCGCACTTAACCTTTTGATCCGGACATTCGTTGGTTCTTTTTATATACTTTATTAATATTATGATGGTATTTTTATTTTGTTTCATGTTTATTGTATTACTAATCTTAATAGATAAAACATAGATTATAGCAATTAGATTAAAGTATTAGTTTTTACTTATTTAATAGGTTTTATTTATTTTGAATCTTGTTGCAAATTATAAAAGAAAGTACTTCAACAATATTGTTTATTTTCGTTATAACATATTTTTTTACTAATATTAAACTTTGGAAAGAAAACACATCAAGAGAGTTAGTTACAGTTTTTACAAGAGAGGAACCTGATGCGACTTCAGACACACTGTTGACAATCGAACTCAGATATTGTGTTCCAATTTAACCACGTGATCTCTTTATTGGTTATAGGAGCTAATTGTCAAGAGTCCAGCAACCATCATATTCTTTCCTAATATCTTTTAATGATTTTATATTATTTTTTAATACTAATTATTCATTTAACATCTTTTACTATTAATATAGTCTCTGTAATTTTACAACATTCACACAATAATATTTAAAGGGACAAAAAAATAAAAAGCTAAAATATAATTTCATTCTTTCTTTTTTTTTTTCAAATTTTATATTTTTTTCAATATAGATATTTAGTGTTTTATTTTTTGAGATTTAAAATTTTAAATTAATTGTCATAATTTATCTTTTTTAATAATAAGATTATGACTTAAATAACTTTGTCATTTCTTATAAATTTATGAATTTTTCATATGTTATTCAATACTTTTTTTCCTTTTTTTATTTTTAATAAAAAATCTTATTATATTTTAGTTTTTATAGTTTATTTATATATTTAAATGACTAATTATTCAATAACATGTAAACAGGCTGAATAAGATTAATAGTGGTAATTTATTTATTTTGTTTTTACCCATCCATCTCTATATTTTAGTTTAAGTATTCCATAAATGTTTCTTATTCCAGTTTCGTGTTATATAAACACAATAGATTATAATTAATACATGTACTTCAAAAAAATATTTTTTAGAAAAATATTAACTAATATAATATAAATAATCTTATTTTTTCATGTAAAATTTGTATTCCTTAATAGTTTTGCCAGATTTAAATAATATTTTTTTAGTAAGTTCAGAAGAATACAAACATGATTGGAACCATGTATCTCAAAAAAACATGTTATAGAGATCTTAAATAGAAAATATCAATTAGTATTTAGTATGACAGAGAGAGTTTCATTGAAGAATAGAGTTGCATTGAAGAATACTGTTGTAGAATAAACATTATAGGTATGTTAATTCTTATGAAATCAAGCCAAACATAAATTTATAATTTACATCTACTAAAGTAAAATTATTTTAAATAACTTATGTTTTTTACATTCAGAACCTAAAACAATATGAAACTCTCATAAAATTAAATTACATGTTAAAAAAATAGATCAACATAATATGATCCTGTTTTAAACATGGTAATAAAAGGGACATCCTTCTTAAGTGATTTTTCACAAAACATGAGACCCACTAAAATTTGCTTCAACTAAATTATCCATTTAACATCTCAACATAGGTTTTTTCTAAATAGTTCTACATTAAAATAACATTATTATTATATCTACATTCTTCTCTTGTTTTCTCTTATTTCTCTGTGTATGATTTCATATAAAATAAATTTTATTTTGCACACGCACGCCCTCGATTAGAAATATTCGTAAAATTATATTTTGGATCTTACTAAGTACGTTCTCTTTTAATAAATATAGCTAGTAAATATCACACCAAAAATACATTGGTGATCACAACAAATTCTCTTAATAATCTTAATAACACTTTTTTAATAGAATCTTTCATGGTTGATTTTACAACTTATTTTAGTGCACAAGGTAAGCAATAATAAAATAATATTAAAAATAAAAATAGCAAAATATTTTAGAATAATTAGATTGCATTTTAGTATACTAGATTTAAGGCTATCTTAAATAAATGATTTCATACCATTGCTTATAGACAGAAGATCTTACACAGCATCAGGCATACCTCTTGTCTAAATCATGTTTGATCAGTCTCCTGTAATGTATCCTTTTTAGTCTTACTGTCATTTTGATAGTGTTTGTGACTTGCTACTAGATTGGACACACCAATATTTTTCAAGTGACCCAACCATGATTCACCAACCACTCAATATTTCTGCCTTCTCCAACTTGATGCTAGCAAATCATTGTTTCCTGTACATATAAGAATATTTTTATTTAATTTATGCTTTTCCAGATATATAATTATGCTGCTACAGGTTTGATATTATCTTTTGAATTTATGTCAACTAACTTATGTATTCTACTTATTTTTTTTTTTCACACCTTATTTTTATAATAAAACATGAATATCAATGTTTTCATTAATACACACATTTCAATAAACACTTTTAAATACTTAAAATCAAATTTAGAACTTGATATTAATATTTAGTAATTTTCATTCATATTTTATACTCTCGTTTTTTTTCTCTTTGAAACTTAACATTTTTATAGTGTTTGAAGCTCATTATATGTTGTTTACCAGAATTGTTATTTCATTTTATTTATTATCACGTCACTTATTATTATTTTTTCTTTAATTTTTATGTTTTCTTTTCAATATCTTCTCTTATGACTCGCTTTTATCTAAAAGTAAAATAAATATTTTATTTATTTATTTTAATAGAATTAGAAAAATATATAACTAACTTTACTTTGGGATGGATTATCAGGTTGTTTTGTTATGTTAGATACACAGAGACATTTTAATGAGGTTCTGAACCAATCCGCACTATAGTTACAAGTAGATGTATTAGGACATTTAGTTAGAATAATAAACTTCATCTCCAGATCTTGCAACATAATGAAACTTATTTAATAGCATCTAATACCATCCTTCTAATAAATATAATATTAAATTTATGTTAATAAAATAAACTAAAACCACATTTATTTTAGGAAACCTCTTTTAATCCTACTTTGTGAACTTTGAGCTAACACTAATTGTGAATTTTGAGATAAAAAGAAAAACTCCTTTAACCTAGAGAAGTAATTTCAAGAAAAATTGTTGAAAATTTAAAAAAATATCATTATAAACAACTGAAATGGTTGTTTTTACTATTAATAGATGCATCAAATTTTAAATTTTGTTAAAATCAGTCTTGAGTTAAATATATTATTATTATTAATATATTAGATTAATAACATTGTATTGATTCTTAGATAATTAATGACGAAATATCTATATAAATTAATATTTATATGAACTCTTAAACAATATAAGACTATATTAATTATATTAAAACAAGTTTTTTCAGTTAAAAGTTAAGGAAACAAATTTTCAAAAACAACACTAATTTTTTGACTTTAAATCAGATAACATTGTTAATATCAATTATTATATCTGAAATCTTGTATGATTTGAAGCTTAGAATTTCGTTTATATAAATTAATATTGATGTAAATGTTTAAACGACGTAAGATTATATTGAATAAATTAAAACAAGTTCTCTAATAAAAAGACAAGTAAACAATTTAAAAAAAAAACATCAATATTCTAACTTCAAATATATTAAAATAATATCATTAAATTTTTTTTAAGGTCAATCACTTTATCAAATATTATCTGCTTTATAATTTAAAAATTTATCAGAATTTTATTCCTAAAAAACCGTCTAAAAAAGATACATATAATCTGATGATGACTTTGACTCGACATTGATACTATATTAGGTATACTAAAATATATTACAGCTTGGTTAAGAAAAAATTGGAACTAAGATGAATACTGATAAAGAGAAACTGTAATGAAATAGAAAGAAAACACGATCGATCCTAACTACTCCTGGTGTGGTAGAAGGATGAGAGGTTTTGGGATTGAGTGAGATTGAAGATGTGTTACATGTTGAGGGAGTGTCTGTGTTGTGTTGGGTTGGGTTGGACGGTGAGGGAGGGAAGAAGCAGTAAGCGCGTGAGGGAGAGACATCCTGGGACGACAAATTAACGTGGGAGCAGTAAAAAATCAGGTTAGGATGTCTGACACGTGGGGGTCGTGTGGCGCGATACTGTCTGGTGATGCGACTGAGAGAGTGAAAGGGCACATGAGGCCCATCCACTTATGGCTCTCATACATTGCTTTTAGGCACTCAGTACACAGTATCAGTATCAGTATCTCAGTATGGCCTCTTCCTCTCTTGCTCATTTTCCATTTCTCATCTTCCTCCTTCTCAGATCTCTCTAAATCTTAACATTAATTATTTTTCTTGTCCTTTTATGGCATCACTGTTAACCCCTCCCTTTCCCTCTAAATCAGAAAATAAGTTAAGGAGTTTAGTTTTCAATGGTAAGGTTTAAGAAATGGTGAAAAGTGGAAATGAAAAAGAGTACATCAGTACAATGAGGGCAATGTTTAGATGTACGAGCGTGTCACGCTTTGCTCCCTCACTCATGCGTTCTACCCCTTTTATGACTGCGACAAGTCCTTTCTTCCTCCACGAGACCCAAAGCTTCTCAGAGTGTTTGTTCCCCGATTTGCCCTCGAAGCCCATTCTCCATCCAGCCCAGTATGGTCTTTTCCGATCCAGACCACCACACATGGAGCGAAGGATGCGCTGCAACCCTCGCAGGGAGGGTGGCGTGTAAAGTGAACTTTTAAGTCACTGGGACCCACTCTTTTTGTTTCCACCCCATCAACGTCCCTCCTTTCTCACCTCCTCCCTAATCAATCCCTGTCCATCGATTCCATCTCCCTTTCATCCCATACAGTCAAAATTATTTCACTCTCTCCTTTTTCTTTATCACTCTCATACCATTTAATGTATAAGTTTATTTTTTTTTATCACGTCAGCATATTTTAATATTCTTATATATAATTTTTGGAGTAGAAGTATGTAAAATAAAAAAAATCTAGTTAATCTTTTGTAATATTTTTTTTAAATTTAAAATTATTATTTTAGTTTTATAATTTTAGCAACCCTCAATAGATCCGGTCTCAACAAATGCAATTTAAATATATTTTTCTTTTAATTTTCATAAACATATTTTTATGATGGTTTAGATGAATAGACAAATATAAAAAACTAGATTGAATTAAAAATTTATAAGTGGTATAATAAATATGTGATAAATGTGATTTGATTTTTTTTAATTAATAAAAGTATAAGATGATAAATTTATTTCTACTTTTGCTTTTATTAATGAAAGAATATTTCTATTTTAGTGTATTTTTCTATGACTTTTAGTATACATGGGTAAGAAGCATCTCGAACAAATAACAAATTTGTTTTTTTTATATCTTATTAAATATTTTTATCAAAACAAAACAAATTTAATCTTGTAAATCTTAATATATCCATCCATATTTTTAATAAAAAACACTATTATTGTGTTATAATAAAATTATTCTAAATTTTAAAATAGATAAATATCTCATATTTTAAAAATAAAAATGTGATAAAACTCTAAAACTAATAAGATCCCTTGTTAACCTTAATATTTTAAAACTTTTATAAAAAAAATAAAGTTTAAAATCACTAACTTCAATCTTTTACGAGAGAGGTGACATTTTTTTATATAGTGGTAATTTATTCTTAAAAGAAATATAATACTTTACTGATATATTATGTTTTTTTATTTCATCACGTGGTTAATTAGTAATTTAGTATCATTTTATACTAAAGATAAAAATGATAACTTTCAAGTTTTAAAAATAAGAAAACAACACAATATAGAACTAAAAACACTTATGGATAGGAATTACAAATATTTTAACTTATTTTTAGTTAAAATTAACTTTAAATTATAAAATTAGGAAAAAAAATCTTAAGTAAAAATAAATTTACTAAAAATTGTAGTTTTAATTAATAAATTTTAAAATCTAACAAAAAATGCATTTCTAAGACTTGGTAAGGAGTTTATTAGTTACTTTTTCAATTGTCTTTTGTTGATAGGTCAATTTAATGACACTGAGTGACTGGAGCTCTCTCAACCAGTACATTGAACATTCTGGTCTCTTCTGTTCAAATCTCCTTTCATGCACTTATCTTGCCTAGACCAAAATCATTCAAAAAATTGTTGAATTGAACTTTTGTTCATTTGTGAAAAGTGATTTATGAATCAGTTTTTAATTTAAAGTGTGTTATTTTGCATTTTACTATACTATATATAACACCCTCTTATATATTAGTGGTAATCCGGTAAGCAAATAAGGGATACCTTTGATACACTTCATATTCTAATCAATATTCTCAAGTGACGGGCTAAATTTTTATAATTTACAAATTTCTCTTCTACACCACCAAACTCATGTGAGTAAACAGTATAATTAGAATAATCTTCTTATCAAATTTAAATTCAATATATTAATTATTATATTAAACTTAATATTATTTTTTAGAAGAGATTATGTCCACGTTACTTCACTAATATAAAATTAAATTTATACTTTATAAGTCGTTATTTAAAAGTATACTTGTTATACAACAAATTTTATTTAATAAAATCAAACCAATAAATTAAATTTATAATTTAATATTTTCTTGTTTGAACAACAAAATATCCATTCTAGAAAAAAAATAAGTCATATCAAATCTCTCTTTTTAAGAGATTTTCAATTTAGCAAAAATAATCTTGAATTGATCTTTCCTCTTGATTGAATTTTGCTTGATAAACTAAAATTTGTTTGAGCGAAAATTGCATAAACTAAAGACCTACAGTAATATATAAGTTATATTTATTAAGTTATTTTTTTCTTTGCTAACAATACTAAACTGAACTCTAATAAAAAAATCTCATAAAACTAGAGAAAATGATAGATAAAATATATTTAAAAATTATTATTTTTATAAATAAAGTATGAATCAATTTTTAATTATTTATAAGTTTTTTAAATTATTTGATAAAATATTTAAATTTCATTTTATTTAAATTATTTATACTTTTGGAAAAATTTAACTCCACTTTTACAATTATTATATTCAAATAATAATTAAATAAATACTTTTAAGTTTTATAAAGTAGTTTATAAACTTCTTTATTTGACTTTGTTTAGGTAATTAAAAAATGTCCAAACTACATATCATCAACCTATCATTGGTCCATTCAAAAGGATGTTATGTCTACTTTTCTGATTGGAGGAAGATTTAACTCGAACTAATGCTTAAATCAATAAACTAATATGTTTAAGATTTCTTGCATTTTAAATTTTCAGTTTTAGGCTGGATTATAATTTAATTTATATTATATATATAATTATAGTAATACATTGTTACATAAAACTAAATTTAATAAAAATGATTTTTGTATTAAACATTTGAATTATATATTATAAAAATATTCATGTTAAATTTTTTCAGATAACTAAATAGGTTATTTTTAATATATTTTTAAAATATATATTTTATTGATTTTAATTTACATAAATTAAATTTAAAATATTAATTAATTTAATATAAAATTTTGAATATATAATTTATGCGAATATAGTTTTAAAATGTCTAAATTTTAGAAGCTAATCAAGATCTTTAGGCCTATCTCAAATACTATCACGTCTAAAATTTCTTTTAAAATTCTAAAAACCTTATTTTTTTTCTCGTTGAATTTATAACTAGAACGTACAAATATTATAAACATTATTTATCTTGCAACATAATTTTATTTTAATATAATTGTTTATTAATTTTTTAATAGTTATTTTAGTACAAACTATTTCTTATTAGTCACACATAATGAAAAAAATCTTTATATATTGATAGTTTTTGAAAAACAATTATTAAAAATTATTTTAAATGGACTAAATGTAGACGACCATTCTGTCTGATTTTTTCTTCATATAGAAATTTTTAATATTTAGTTTTCCTATAAATTTATGTAGACATGTTGACATGTTCATTAAATAATAAACATTCCATTGTCTCCAACCTCCTAAGGTTGACCTAATAATGTTGTTAAGAAAGTGGGTGATATTTCCCTCCTTATACATTCATGCATCAATCAAAATTATAACTAAACTACAAATTATTATTGCATAATTAAACTACACACCAAGTCGAAAGTTCCCAGTTCACACGAGAGCTTTTGGATCTAAAAGAATACTAGGGAAGGTTTGTGCACGTAACTAACATTTCTGAAGAAAGAACCTTAAGCATTTGTTGAACGTTTTTAATTACTCAAAATCAAATCAACTTTAAGCATATGGCTCTTTCTTAATCGAAAAAAGTAAGTGTGATGTCTACTTCAGGACCAAATACTGAGCATTATGATTAATCAATATTTAACTAACGTGTAGACTACACAATTAAGCTAATCAAATTATGCCCTGATATTGTCTTTACCGGCAACAAGACACCTAGCTTCTAGGAAACCTTCTTTATAGGGATTATATCATTAGTGGAAAGTATACTTCATTTGATTAGATGAAGTTAATTGAATATGATTTTCTCTGTTTTGGAACCGTACTTGACAATGCATAATCCATAGTTTAAGGTGTTGGTTAATTAGATTACATGTTTAAGGTATTTGTCTCGGATCTTTCTTCGATGCCGGTTGGTGGTTGCTGAGAAACAGTAGTGTCTTTGAGAGGACAATAATAAATGGTTTACGAACTTAAAATCATTACTAGGAAAAAAATCATCTTGGAGTTAAACGTTTGTAACCTAGTGGAATTGAATCTTGTGGCAAACATAGAAATCTACTAAGAAACTGCATTTAGATTTTATGTGTATATTTTAGGGGACACCAGTATATGCTGTGACATTAGTTTGTAAAAAATCTTAATCACATAGTTTCGATGATTTTCACTTAAGATGCTTTAGAACTTGACGGAAACGCAGGGTTTTATGATATTAAATGAATAAAAGTTTGCTCAATAATATACAAATTAACGTAAAATGTCAAAACTGTTCTTGTTGAACTTTAGCTGATCACATGGCCAATGTTTTTTTTAGGTTTTGTAACTTGACGGCGCAGACAAGTTTAAGAAATAGAGAGAATACAAGAATTGCGTTCAGACCATAACATACATGAAAATCGTTATTATTATATTGTGGTTATATTTTGATTATTGATATTTTATCTATAATAATAATAAAAAAATATTTTTATTATTTCCATGCTGTACATATGTTTTTAAATGTTTTGATATAATTATTATATTCTTTTAACATAAAAGTACTTATATAACTATCTGTAACAATTATATATCTTCTTTTCTTGAAGTTTTGTTTACATTAATTATTCTGTTTTCTTTATTTTAAATTTTTTAAGATTTATTTTTAAAATAATACAACAGTTTATTTTATTTTATTTTAATGCAATAAAAGTATAACAAAGCATTAAAACTGCAAATAGCGCGCCGACATCTCTATTTCGATTATAATTATAAAAGTAAGCTTATACTCTATCTGTCGAAGATGTATTCTTAATATAAAGTCTACATACAATAGCAAATTTCTAATTACAGAGTAATATAATCTTTTATACATAGAGACCCACGTCTTTAATACAATATTTTTCATTAAGTTTTATAATTCAAAAGTATTATTTTTATACCATTATAACAATAAATAAAAATTTATTAAGGAGTATCTTAAATACAAATGTTTAAAATAAGAAAATCCATAATCCTTCAAACATATGTGAGACATTTAATATACAGCAGTAATTTACAATATGTTTGGATTAAACAAATGTATTATTCATGCAAAATGTAAGTTTGGATTGTTGTTATTTGGATTTATGGAATTTTGCTGATTTGAGGGGATGAAAACTAAGACACCAAGGGATATTGTTGGGTTCCTTCAGCATGAGATGGAAAGGAAAGAAAGTTTAGTAATTAACTGATTTGTTCTTCATGCTTTGGTTACTACTATTGTGAAATTGATTTATTAGTCATACAATTCTTTTATTAAAGACATAATTTATTTTGTCCATTCGAAATTTCTTTGATGAAGAATAAATAACAATCATGATACTTCATGGATGGACATTATATCTAAATAAATTGATCACAACTCCTCTAAATCCACGGATATAGTATAGTTTTTGTTAACCATATACATACAACTATTACTGATTTTGTTTATGATTAATATTTCAAGTTTTATTAACTATTTTTTATATTTTTTCAATCACAATATTTTAAATTTAAGCCCTTAGTTCAAGTCACTAAACTCAATTATTAATTTCAAAAAAATATTTATATATATTTAATTTCAAAAATTAAATAAATTTTGAAAAAAATATTATTTCCATTACATAAATTAAATACTTTCTATTTTATTATTTTTTTGAATTAAATTTATACTCATTCTTATTAAAATACAACTAAGATATTTTATTAAAAATACCAAATTAAGTCAGTGGACTAAGAATGTTTAAAAATCAATTTAATGTAATGTGGAAACTACTATGTACTTGCTTTGTATTGTAAATATTGATCTTTTTAAGTTTTCGGAGATGTTAAATATATTTATTTTTTCATTCAATATTAAATATTAAAGATATCTGTAAGATAAGAGTTTAATCAGCCTAAATAAAAAGTTGAAAACCAATAAAAAATATTATTGTATCCAATTTTGGAAACTATAGTCTATTCCAGACCGAACTTGTGTGTATTTATATATTTATGAGATTAACTACAATTACTATAATATCTAATGTTATAAACTTAATATTTAGTTACTTTTCTCAGGACTTTATTTTTAAAATGACATCATGTAATTTTTTTAGGATTACGTATTAGTTTTTAACATGTCTATAATTTTATTTATTTTGTATTAAACTAAAGTTGTTGTTCTCTCATTTATTTTCTTTTACAAAGTTTGTGATTTATATGAAAAGCAGTTTTGAATACAAAAAGCGTAGAACGGATAATAAAAGAAGATTTACGTACCATCTTTTAACTAAAATAAAATATCCAATCTAATCTAAAATCACTTTAATTGGATCATGTTAGACTGAATTTAATACTGTATTTAAACCTAACAAAGAGTACTCCTAAACAAAGCCCATTTAAGAAGAAAAAGTTCTTTCAGAGAATCTATTTTATCGTTTGGAAGATTAAAATCCAAGATTTTTATAAGTATAATCAAGTTTTATCGCTTAAACTAAACACTGTTAGGAATATTATAAATATTTTAAATTAAGTTATGCACGGTCTATAATCAATTCAATATGAATCAGGAATTAGTTGAAGTGGTGGTACACATATTCAATTCCTTCTAATTAAAGTTTGAGATATAAGCCTTTTCATCACTATATACAGAATGTTCCTAGATCAAATAGAAAATTGACTCCCTCACTGAATAATAATAATAATAATTAATTGAATGTCATCCAATGATTAGAGTTTGGAATGATTAAAGAGATTTTATATGATAAACAAAAGCCATTATGTTATGATCTTTTTAGGAATAAGAACCCCGACCCATTAAGGGAATAAGATCTAGAGCTATCTTAGTGAGAAGGAAGGAATGCACTGTGCCTCATATTGTGGCAACAAAATTCCAAACTTTTTTAGCTCAATGATGTCATTGTCCAATAATAAAATGCAACACAACCAATCAATAGTTACAAGGATACAAACACAAATGGGTTACCTTAATCTTTGAAAATGAATGTTTAAGCATATATATAGTTTGGTGGACTTGTTCTTGAAGGGGACCTAACCCCACTTGGATTTAAACAACACATCTCATATATATCTCATAATATTATTGGATTCGGGAAGCCATACTCTGATTTCTGATCAATCGGCTTTTGAGGGTTGGGGAGGACGACAAAGATGATTGATTTCTATCCTTTTCTCCATATGCACAATTTTTTAATGGCAAAATTGGTCTAAGAATGGAGAATATGTTCAACAATAGACATCCCTGTGCTATGATAAACTTTGCTTTTTTAGGGTTTTGCACTAATGAGTTGATGATAGATCTCATCTCCTATGCATGCCACTTTCTTTTTGACCTGCGTATTAAAATAGGTTGTGATATGGAAAGCACAAATCACATGTGGCTATATTTTAGAGATGTGAAAACGGGTCCTACAATTGTTGTATATATATTTTCATGTTCTGATTCTTTTCAAATATCATTATTTCTAAAAGATTTCAATCATTGTTTTTACTTTTGTAAAAGCTAGGAAGTGTTTCTGTCGGCTCTAGATATATCCTATGATCACTTGCTTTTAGGGTTTTGAGGGTAAAAACAACAATATTAACCTTTTCTAAACTTTCACACATGCTAAATCATCCATGATATGGTTTCCTAAGCATGGATTTGTTATGATGTTCAGCCGTTTCCCCCACTAAAACTGAAGAAAAATAAAAATAAAACTAGGGATCTTACTTTAGAAGAGAACCCTCTTTGAATGAGAGTGCTTTAGGCATGGAGCATAACCAAAGTGCAACCAACTACATAAAAAAAAAATAGAAGCATTAATTATCGATCAGGGCTCGTAATATTCTTGTTTACTTTCCAAAGATTTGATTCGAGAAGCAAAATGAAGTATTTTAACCTTTAAATTACACCTTGCCTGCTTAATATTCACCACACCAGTCACACATGATATATCATATCATAACAAATATTGCTTTTTTTTAATGCTTATTCTTTCAGTTAAGTTAATGCCAAACAACTCAGTCCCAGTTATTATATCTTCCCAAACACGGCACACACAGGCTTGCAACTTGGTACTTTTGTATCATGTAATTTGATAAATAAATTTAATAGTTTTTTTTATAATAAAAACATGTGATATAGCCTTTTCGGATAATGCAAGGAATGTTAAATCATACTACTAATTACTCACTGCTATTTTATTGTCAAAGAATTAACAAAAATAACCTAAGATATGAATGTCTCTCACAAGCTATAGAAGGAACAATTTAAGATAATTACGGAAGATATGATTGGTAAGACAGGAATCATATCCTCACAATGGAGGATTGTGTTAGCACTTTAATAAGACCTAAGGGATTTTCTTGTTAAGCTGTCCACTAATATGGATTATTTACACACACATGTATATTATTTTAAACATTCTATATTATTTGTATGTTGATAAATTGATGCAAATATAAAAAGTGACGATTTTAATATCATATATAAAATAAATCGAGATAAAATATTTTACTTTTTAAATTGGAGGTAACTTTAGCTGATATAAAATATTAGTTAGAGTCAGAATCAATATACACCATGATGTCTTTTTTAAACATGATGTTATTGTTCAAAAATTTTTCATTTGAAATAAATTATTTGTCGATAAAATTGATATGGTTGAACCCAATCATCATATTAATAATATTCATTAAACCATTTATATCTCAAAAGAAAACACGTGGAAATGATCCAAATCTAAAAGCCTTATAAATTTGCAACAAACCATATTTTTAGATAAACAATATTTGTAGATAAATGAATAAGAAATAAAATGTACGTTTGATGATACATAAAAGGATTTAATTGAGTAGAATGTTTCAAATCAGAGTGAGGAGACCAAATACGAATATATATATATATATATATATATATATATATAACAAACAAAATTTTTATTATATTAGAAGTAAACTAGAGTTGAATAAGAGCCTTAAAAATAAAAATAATTGAGGAATATTACAAATCTAATTGAGTAGAAAGTTTCAAATTAGAGTAAGTAGACAAATTTAAGTATATATATAAAATAAAAGAAAGTATGTAAGTTATTAAAAGTATCAAGTAATTCAATAATAAAGGTGAAATCGATATGATTAAAAATTTGAATAAAGATGAAATCAATATGATTAAAAATTTGAATAAAGATGAAATCAATATGATTAAAAATTTGAACTCATTGAAGGGAGATATAGAAGGTCAACGAAATGAGATTGCAAATATCGAAGGAAAAGATACAAAAGGTTTTTTTGTTACCATGCAAACATAAAAATCAAATACAGTATAAGTTTTTTTATGTTGTATGTGTATATAACAAGATTTACATACAAGTGATGTCACTGTAGTAGAAAAGGCTTATTGCTTTGATTTTTAAGTTCAAATTATGTTACATAAAATATTGATGTGGATGCTAGAGACGTAAAAAATTAAGATATTTTATGTTAGAGTTTAAGGTGGCATAAAAAACATTTTTTTTTACATCAAATTACACCACTAATTGACTAAAAAATGGATAATTTTATGTCTGATGAATATTGATCGACATATATAATCTTCAATTAAGAGTATTTTAGCTGATATTTTTTATGTCATATTTAACAAATTCGATGTAAATTAACTAATTTTTACATTGATTATGGTCATAACCCATGCAATCAATCACTATTTATGTTGATTATAACGTAAAAATTTATCACTTTTTAAATATTTTGGTCATTTTCACTTAAATACAAAACATGTAATACAGAAAAACAATGATACATATAGGTATTCACTAATCTAGATATATAATATAAAAAAAAATATACTTCAAGCTTCAAGAAATATATTTAATTTAACCTAAAGTACCTAAAAAGTAGAATAAAACTAAATAGACTATTTATGTTGGAAAAGATAGCATGGCCATTATTACCTTATGATTAACATACCAACTTGAAACAATGGGAATCGATCTTGAAAGAACTAAAAAATTTGACTCTATGTTATTATTAAATACTCATAAAAATAAATCTAAACTTAACCAAATGTTGAAATAGGTTATCTCTAATTAGGAATCAATAATACTCACATTCTTATCCAATACATAATGAGTCATTTTGTTTATTACACTAAAATTAGAAACAAATCACACTACTATTTGAAAAGTTTATAAATAAAGTAATTAGTGTGTGAACTAAAAAATTGACTAATCTTAAGGTAAATGAGTTGCAATGATTTTGTTATGCTTCTTTCACTTAACCTATTTGTTTTAGTCACGATTCTAATTACTGTAAATATATATTTAAATGAATATATATTTATGCTTTAAAATATAATAAAAAATATTAAAGTTATTCTTGTAATAATCTTTTGATTTCATTCGAAAATTTTTGTGCAACGATCAAAGCCACCCCTCAACATAATCATTAGATATAATGATAATTAACTGCCAATGAGACATACATGCAATGACAGAAAAGTTAGTTATATAAGTAGCATAATAAAAAATAAACAAGTATTGAAAACCAAGTCATCTTTGTGTGTAGCCATATATATATATATATATATATATATATATATATGTTTTTGTGAGTCATTCATCTATGTTTGTAAATATTGTTGGATCTGTATTTTCGTATTTCCAAACTTTTGAATAGAATGAAGCTCAACAAATTCATATACTTTGAATTTTCCTTACTTCATATTGAAATTGTTAATGTACCTAACACAAAGAAATTATTGGCTTAATGTAATTGTTATAATGTTAGAAAAGAAAAATGAAAATATTACTTATATGATTCAAAGTTGTATAACTGGAATGTTTAGTAATGAAAGTTTCTCTAATAATCTCTATTGCGTTTGGTAAAGAAATATACATAAAAACAACGTATGTGTCAACTCTACAAAATCTTATGTTTCATTATGAGTTCCCTCCTCAACCTTAGTAATATGGTTAGGAGCTAAGTTGTGAGATCACCTTCAGTTTCTATCATCTCATCGTCATCTTCATTGTCAATAATATGTTCTCTCTTAACTTGCTTATCATGATGAAAAAAATTGTGAACAAAGGATAAAAATGAGTTAAACATTGTTAGAATTATAAGAATAAAAAATAAACAAAAGAAGACATAACCTAATACCTTTATATGTGCTGAGGGTAACATGACCAAATGTTTTGGCACAACTAAAAAAGAAGCTTCACCCACCAATCGAACCTTTATAGGGTAGAGGCACTCAAGAAACAACATCTGGAGCATTATCAATTACTACTTGCGTCTAAATTGGCATCTAATTAAGTTAGAGACTAATTTAAAATTTAATAATATAGGTTACTAAAACCTTGGTATAACTAATGTTAGATACCTATTATCTTGACTTAATTGGTCACTAAATTTAATCATTACTTATTTTGTAGTTATTTAACAACTAAAATCTAATTTGATGGTTATTTTGGTCATAATTAGCAATCATTTCATTTGGTAGTTAAAAATTGATCTCTAAATAATTTTTTTCTTGTAAAAATAAGATAATGAAATGTTAACAAATTTATTAAATAAGTTAAAGCAAAAGTTATATTTATATAATATTAAAGAGATGTTCAAGTATTAATTTGCCGTCATATGTCTTTGTCTCTTGAATCTCATCTCAAGATAGAATCTTAATAAAAACATAATGTTGAGTTTTGAGTTTCAAATAATTCTTAAATTTAACTATATTGAGCTCAAGTAGTACTTACGTTCAATATCTTGCCAAAACAAAGATTCACATGAAGATGTAATATTTATTGTATAAGTTGATGTTTTTGATTTTATTTTATGATTAAAGTTTTATGAAGTGTTTCATAAGAATTTGTTACACTTTCTTACCCACTATCAAGTTGTATGAGAAAGATATCCACATGTTAATAGAAAGAAATTAAAAATTACAAAACAGGTAAAATTTATCCGACAAATATCAGTTTAAAAAAAAGTGTCAGACACACTCTTATATATTTAAACTTCTGAACATGTTACTAGAAAACTAGCATAAACAAAGAAATACCTCTTCATATATTTTACACAATTCTGTCCCGTCTACTTTCTCAAAGTCCCTAGTTTTGGTTTATACATATGTAGTTTGTGTTTGAATTTTTTGTGGAAATAAAATCATTATCCATATTAACAAAGACGATGAGGTTTCCTTCAAATTTCCTGTCACTTGCGTGGTGAAGTGTTTGTGCACAATTTTAATATAACTAGACAACATGGAGCACTTGTCATTATTTGATGATTAATTGTAGTTTGATGATTTGGTCAAGATGGGATCTTTGTATAAAAATTCAAAGGAAAGAGACAATGAATGGTAAATTAAGGTTATCTAGGGTTTATTCCTCTCTAACACCGACTACTTGGACTGAAATTCCAAACCAAAATTCAAAATATTTGGGAAAAAATATAGAAAGTGATAGGGTGGGAGACATGTGTGAACGACCATTAATTGAAGTTGAAATGAAAAGAAAGAAGCCAAGTTGGTCCAAGAATCTTGAATCTTATTTAATGTTTCAAGATGGACTTTAATCTGCAGAATTTGCGAGTGAAGAAAAATAAAGGTTCCAAATAAATTTGTTGATATTCTCTCTATTTTTTTTTTTTCCAAATGCACATGTTAGTAAAATATAATTTGATTTTCTTAAAAGTACTTTTAAAATTGTGATCTATTAACATGTTAGCATCTTTATTTTTTAAAAAAAATAAGAATATGCCGCTCCCCATAGTAGTTGATATGTCGTTACTTAATTTTTTTGAAAGTAATATATTGATAATTAAATCATGCTTTAGTTTATTAAAATATTTTAAAGGTGTAACTTGTTAAGGCCTCCACCTTGAATAACAAGTTATCAGTTTATTTATTAGATTGAAACAGTTTCTCAAGATAGACCACCATTCAGTTCAAACACTAACTGACATATGGTATCAATTTTATTTTACATGCATACAACATATTATTTAAAATTTAACTAATATTTATTAGTAAACTACTTATATACGAGTATCTAAATTATATGTCAAGTATTCAATTGTTAAAAGGTGTCATTTATACAATTTTATTGACGGTATAAATTTATGTAAGGAAAATGTGTCTTGAGTTCCTATATTTTTACAAACTAGGTTTTTAGCCTCTATTCTTCAAATCAATGAATTAGTTCCCAAAATATTTGAAAAGAAGTTTAATTTAGTTTCTATTTTAAACTTTTCAGGGTAAAACATTATTGTTAAATATTATATTCAACTCATAAGAATTTCAATTCAAATGTTTTCAATATGTTTAAGGACTAATTTATTTATTTCAAAGAATATAAACTAAAATTAAGTTTGATGAAAAATATATAAATTATAAACATTTTTGTATTTATTTTTCAAAATACTTACACTAACTTGAACAATATTTCGTTAAAAAAATCCAATATTTGAATGATAAGGCCAATAATTTGGATAGTAACTTATTTGATTAGCTTTTAAACTAGTTTGACTAATATAAAAGAGTTTGATAAGTATCTAAAAGTAGTGTATTTTGGAAATTTCTAGTTTATAAGCTATAAAGTACTTCATCTAGTTTATATCTTGTAACTTATTTAATTTTCTTCTAATAATATTTCTTATATTTTAATTCATTATTTTATTATCTTTAGTTTTATCTTACTTATAGTATTTTTGTAATCTTATAGACACAGTTAACTATTGTATTATTTTTAGTATTTATTGAGTAAATTTTTTTTTTCCATACAATTCAAATTAAAGAAAGATTTAATATTAAAAATTAAAGTAACAAATATTTCATTACATGACACTATCTGACAATTACACAATGAATACGGTAAAAGAGAAATTTATTGTAGCAGTATTTTAAATTAAGAAATAAAAAATTAATTTATAAAAAAATAAATAAAAACTAAATTTGATTAATACTCATCAATTCATTAAAATAGAATAACTTATTCAAATAAAAATATATATAGAACTTTTAAAAAATCGATAGAAGCACTGAAAAGTTTAATAACAATTTAATTATTTAAAAAATTAAAATTATATAATGATATATCTGTAAGCATAAATTTATTTATATAATATGAAATTATATCTTTTATAGCATTTTATATTTATCAATAAATTTATTGTTAAACATTTATAATCCAATAATTTAACTTTTTAACTGTCAACTATCTTATCTGCTAGTTAGTTAAACAAACTGCACATATATAGATAGTCAAACTTATTAACACACTCGGAATTTGGATATAATGAAGATTTAGACATGTGTAGATAAATTTTGAAGATTTAGGCATGTGTAGATAAATTTTCTAGATGTTAAAGTAGTAAGAGAATAACAATAAATAATAAAAAGGTTTATAGTATACGTTAATATTTAATTTTTTTATCATATAAATGCTTAATTACTTAATCTATAATGATTAGAAAAGGTAACTAATTTAGTTCATATTAATAAAATCGAACTATTTACAAAATAGTTCATATTAATATCACACCCATTGGATGAAGATTCACTTTGGGTCATTCTTTCTGCACTATAAATTGATTTCAAATATTTAGGTCTTCTTCAAGAAAGTCTTTCTTCCCATAAATACCATATATATGGTGAAAGCAAGGTGACTATGAAATAATTCAGCTATATTATGATTGTGATTAGTGGACATAAAAAGTCTATAAAATACAATAATTGTTTCAGTAGGGTCAAGTTATAATAGGTAGGTAAACATCTATTTTGTTTTTTTTACTACACTCTTAAATCTGATCCACTTGAACATTGAAATCTCTCTCTCTCTCTATCCACACTCACTTCAAACAATTTGAATCATATATACCTAAAGGAGTTCGTCATACAAAACCAAAAATAAAAATTAAAAAACTATTCCATACATACATACATACATATATATATATATATATATATTAATTAAGACAAGTGGGTTTGGTGGTTATGAATTTTGATTATAATTCTTTCAGTTAATTATTGATTCACCCACAAGGACTAACAATTTTGTGAACTACTTCTAAATTGAGAAACAGAGACTTCAACTTCCTTTTCCAGCAATCAATGAATACTAAAATGCAATAATTCATGTTAAAATGATAGCCATTATTCTTTCTACTAAATTCTCTTCAATTTCTTTGTGGCTACAATATTGGCAGCAACTTCATATATAATACCATGATTAATGACCAAAGCTGTCATAAGAATTTCATGAATAAACTATGTTGTAAGACAAGGAATATACTTGAAGACATCAAAAACCCTTCTCTGGTCTTGAGGTTGACTGATTCGGTTGGATTGAAATTCAAGTTGGAATTGTTCAAACCCAGGAACCAAACAACAGTTTGAAAACATAGTTAATTTAATTTAATTAACTTGCAAATTGTTTTGTGACATGGGTTTTGACCAAATGAAGTGACATGGATTTTAACATATGATCTCACATGTTATTTGTGTCCCTTGGTATACACTAGTTTCGTTCTGGGCAGACAACTTTTCTGGATGGTCAACATTTGATTGGCAATATGTGTTTAGTCAACTATGAATTATGCAGATGCAATCAAGAAAATAATACAAAAACCATATACTTAATTTGGTTCCACTAGGGTTGCTTGTGATATACTTAATTTGGCATTTTTTTAAACTAAACAGAAACCATTTTAGTTACATACATATAAAATATTTATACTACTAGTGTGTTTCATCACCGCAATTGGCTCTCTTCAACTTTTTTGTATCATTTTAAAATTTTGTGTTCTTTTCATGAAAACTGCATTTTAATAAAATAATAGTACAAACGTGTAGTGTACCTTTGGATTAGATAGATTCTAGTATTTTTTTTTTCATAATGTTTGGTTTAAAAACAACCTTGTCTCTCATGTGAGTAAAAAACTTTTCTTTATCATCTTCCATTTACTTTCACCATGAATAGAACCTTATTTTATTTTATTAGGGCATGCTTTAATAATTGGATGTTAAAGCATGCAATTAGATGTAAATCATACATTTCAAGAAAAAGAGAGTCACATAATTTGATAAGCCCATTATGGAGTATTATGTTTTTAGTTATGATAATCCTATATTTGGAATAGCATGGTTGGCCTAATCACAAGCCCATACTCTACCATTTTAGTGGGAAGAGCAAAAGTCAAAATCTTAACCCAATCCCATTAAATGGCAAATGGGTTATTACAAAGTACAATCATTCCATCACTAAAAATCTAATTATTCAACTTTTTTCATTTGGAGAAAGTACAAGTTATTCTACAAGGGAAGGTATTAAATTTTTAATTACTTGATCAATTAGAAATAGTTTTTTTTTTAACTGAAAAGTAATTACCAGCTTTTTCTAATAAATCATATAAGTTGAAAAGTATGTTTGTGAAATGTCTTTTATCAACACTATTTTTTATATACAAAACTCAACCTAATATTTGTTTAACATAATGTTTGGTTTTGAAGAAATAATTTTTTAAAAAATTCCTCTTATATTTCATTTTTAAGAGAGAAGAGGATGTAAATGATTCCTCTTCACTTAATACTTTTAGAGTCTTCAACATTGGAGGAATTTGGAAAAAGGAAAAATAAAATTTTGAAAGATTTCGTAATCAATTTGTTAAAAAGTATAGAAATGAAAACAATAAAGTATCTCGCTTCATCTCAAATTTAGTCCTTGTAAAAGGTGTCGAGGAGAAAAAAAAGAAGAAGAAAAGTCTCCTATGGCCCAGCCCAAGCCCAACTCGCTGTAAAAGAAGGTTTTTAGACTGCTTCTTCCTGCACCTCCATATCATCTTCCTGCACCTCCATAATTTTCAAAATTTTAATAATAGACATGAGTAAATTACAAAATTATCCCTCCAGCTATAAAAGAAGGTTTTCCATGAAAGGGGTGCGGTGCATTTCTGAACAGCGGTGAAAGGTGTCGCAAAGGTTCCTACAGTGTTGGAGTGGGGGGTTGAAGACACTTTGGGTGGCCGTCGGTGGTTGTGGGTGGCTGAAAAACAACCACCGTCGTCTTCGTCGAGGTATCTGTTATTCATTTTTTTTTATTTCCACGGATTGTAGAAACCGTAGAAGTTTAATATTTACGGATTCTGTAAGCCGTAAGTTTAAAAACAAGATTTATGCCTCTTACGGATTATACAAACTGTAGTTATTTTAACATTCGTAAGAGCTTATGGTTTGTACAAACCGTAAGTGCATAGGTGTATAAGAGAACTCTACGTTTTGTAGAAACCGTAGAAGTAATAGACATTACGGTTTGTAGAAACCGTAGAAGCATTTGCATTTTTTTTACTACTTACGGCTTTTACAAACCGTAGAACATTTTTTTGTCTACGGTTTGTAGAAGTTGTAAGAATTGAAAAAAATGCAATTGCTTCTACGGTTTCTACAAACCGTAGAACATTTTTTTTCTGTTCTGCGGTTTGTACAAACCGTAGAACAGTAGCAAATTTTTTTTCTTCTGCGGCTTGTATAAACCACAGAATAGAAAAAAAAAATCTACTGTTCTACGGTTTGTACAAACCGCAGAAGAGAAAATTTGAATTACCTACGGTTTCTACAAACCGTAGAACAGTTTGACAATAAAAAAAAATTGGACCACCACCGTCCTCCGCCACCAATCCACCACCGTCCTCCGCCACCAATCCACCACAACTACGTCTACAATCTAAAATTAAACTTACAATGATGCTTACCTTCCTTTCAATTGCTTGAATGGGTGCCAAAATGATGGAAGTTGAAGTTTGTGGGTTACGGTTTTCACGAACCGTGAATGGAGAACCAAGCTAACAACTAAGTAACTACGGTGCACTCAATGTAGATATGCATTGGCAAACTGGGATACAAGCACTGAGAGTGGAGGTGGAGGTGGAGGGGGAGGTGCAGCCGCTATCGAATGGGGTGCAGCGGCGTGAGAACAGGGTGCAGGCAAAGTTGAGAAAGAAAGAATGTAAAGGGTGGTGGAGGATATTGTGGGATATGATATGTTTTAAAAAAGGTTAAATGGTAAATTTGCCTAAACTATGGAGGTGCAGGAACATGATATGGAGGTGCAGGAAGAAGCAGTCAGATTTTTATTATTGTATTAACAATCTGTTTTCTGAACAATTGCGTTGAGACGGCTTCTTCCGCTATCTTCATCACTTCTTCCTCCACTTTCATATATTTTGGAATTCCAAAGTGTTGATTTTAAAAAGATTAATTTTAGAAATTTAAGAATTTATGGAGGTGGAGAAAGAAACCGTCTTGCGTCGAGTCCTTTGTTTTTGTTTTGGTCCACAACCGATAAACAGATCCCGAAATTTTTTGGGTCAATGCATATCCAATATTTGTCCTACACCTTCAAAAAGGAATGAATTTACCGTTTTATTCTTAATGAAAAAAAATCCACTTACCTCCTTCTAAATTTATAATCTAAAATATAAAAATTAGATTCTAAATATTTGTATTTGAAATTGCATAATTTAAAATATAAAGATTAGATTCTATATTTTTATATTTCAAATTATGTACTATAAAATACAATTTTTTGTATAAAAATCACAAAGAATACAAATGTGAAATACAAATAATCACAAATTTAAAAGGGTAATTTTGGTATTTTTGAAAGTATGAGGGTGCATAAAATTATGGAGGTGCAGGAAGAACCAGCCTATTTGTCGTCCTCTCCTTACAATTGGCCCTGTTGAGCCCATTGAAGCTACGCTCTTAAGTTTTCTGGGCGAGAGTGAGCTTTCGATGGATGAGATTTATTTTATTATGTAATTAATGATATATCTAATTAATTTTTAAACAATGAAGAGCGTTACATGGTAACATGGCCCATACATTTCTCATGGGCTTCTTTGAAGTTAGAAATAACATTAAAATCATTAAATGAGATATTTTTCAGAAAAGGTTTCAGTAAACGTTAAAATGAAATAACGAAATATGTATGTAAGTAATTTTGAGGTAAATTTTTCTACGCATATATGTAAATACGAAAGTGAAGTGTAGACAAAATGACAGATAAAGCCACTTCTAAAAGCTAATTTTGAATGTTTTATAATGATAATTACAATATTATTAATAATATTTTACATTAAATATAATCTGATATTTCTATTTGGACGTTAATTTCTTTGATTTGAAATAACTGAAAACTCAATATATTGGATTTGGATTGTCTCTTACTAATATCAAATATTAAGCAGTGAGATCCGAGTAACTATGAGTTTAGAATTTTTAGGTAGTTAGTGATTTAGTTCTTGTTACATTAAAAAAAAAAAAAAAAAAAAAAGCTGATTAAGAAGAAGCAAAAGAGATCGGTCTCCATGAACAACATCTGCTAGTGTATAAAAGAAAATAATGACAACATTTATGAAGGAGAGACCCAAAACATAATTATTGACAACAAATTATTGTGGAACATATTTATTGCAACAAAAAAAAAAAAAAAAAGAGGGATATATGATTAGTCTATTTGTTGTCACATCTAAGGATTCCCATCCTTTTGAAATAGACAAGGAAATGAACATGTATGGAAGAAGATAAGCCACATAAAGATAGAAATTAAGGGTCTAACTAATGTGTTCTATAAAGTATAATTAAAATCAAATAAAACTAAAATTAGTTTTTTTATAAATTAAAATTAACCTATAATTTATTTTAACACTTATTTCTAATTTATGTAATTCCTAATCTTAATTTATAAAAAATATTTTCTTCTATAAGTATCTATGAAAAAATTATATAAACAGTTCTTCATATATTTATGCTTTACAAAGTATACTTTATAATTCACTATCTCCTTCCACCAAATACTTATTATTTAATGTTGTTTTTCATGACTTTTTGACCAACACTGTTATCTTTCAGGCAGTAGTTGCAGTGTAACATCAATTTTTTGGTAACTACAATTTGCAAAGTTTTAGTTACTTGAAGTATTAAAAACTAGAAATAAAGAAAGCAAACCATTATTTCTTTACGAGCATTTGTGGACCTGCAAATGCTAAGTGTACTAGGATAGCAAAATGCTATTCAGGTATTTGAATATCAAAATTACCAATATATGTAACCTTAAGGATTTCTGTGTTAGCTAAAAATGTTGAGACATGTAGTAGATAACAATGTCATGGAATATGAACATTCTCTTCAATACAAGTGCTGCATAAGAACATGACAGAATAACTTTCCACCAGTTATCAGTATTTTTCTTAGCAAGTGATTCATGTCTAATTTAATTTTAGACAATTGTTTTATAAGGTGGTAATTGTTTTTGTTTATAAACTGTATCAGGAATTATACATTGGCTCAATATAGCAGTTGTTTTATGGAAAAAAACAAGAGGCATCAAACTATAACTTCATGTCAACGTTTATATATTATTCTATCTACTTTGTAGGGAGCTAATAGAGTGTAGCTTATCCACGTGTTATGGAACATTTAAAACCATCAAACACAGTCAACCATGTGACAGAGAGAGAAGGATTATTCTCTTCGATGTTGACATTAACAAAAGAAATGCAAGATTTTTCTCATTAACCTTTTCATGGTAGCATTAGCATATCATTCTATTCTGCTTTTCATAGTAAAGAGAACAAATAAAAACTTCATTTCCTCATATCCATAACATCTAAAGGTAAAGAATATTGTTTATTAAAGTGAACAAAAATAACACTATTGTTATGAATTTGAGCGTTTATCATGACTCTCCAGACTAACGACAATCATTTCTGCGAACAGCTTCTTTCACTCTTAAGAGAAAATATTGATGAGTACGGAACTGTTATCATAAAATTATCCACAAATGGTATTTTTCATCGAAAGTTGTTCTATATTTAAAAATATCATTAACCTTTTACCTTTTAAAGATATTGTTGTTATTTAAGTGCTGCTGTTTGTTCTGGATCAAAGAAACAATTTAAATTAGTAAATTCAAATGCCTTTTTTTTATCATAAGAGATAACCTCGATTTGTAGGAATTCTTTTCTCTTTTATTAGTGTTCATATGATCAATTTAAATATCAAAAAAACTAATAAAAGAGGAAGGAAATGTAAGGTATCAAATGTTCAGTATTTCAGATGTTATTCAAACACTTAAATTTTTGGTAATAGAATTGTGAGTTTTGCTAAACTCATTAGATTTGAGAGAGATAACGTCGACCGACATACTTATTGTTTAACTGATGATCTGTGATCGACAAAATAAAATTTCTAAAGTGATGTTCTGTTAATTGAGTCTTAAATCTTAGTTTTCAACATTATTGTGAGATGTTCCTTTTACCAAATATTTGAAAAGGTTTGAATGTGGCCTCAAGTTAAAGAAGGTAATTGTTCCATTTAGATAAAAGATAAATTTTAGATTCAAAATAAAATTATGAAAGTGTAAAAGATAATTTATTTATGACCTGAAATTATATAAATATAAATATATAAGAAAAAATTTAATTAGAAAATTTAATTTAACTATTAAAAATCATCTCTCACATATTATTTTCTATAACTATATTTAACTAAAAATATTTTTGTTAAGATTTATAAATCATTAATAATAATTAAATTCTGTTTAATTTCGACACTAAAATACATCATAAAAAAAGATATAAATATAAGGCGCTAAGATATAAAAAAATCATATATTATTTAAGCTAATTAAGAATGATACAAACTGTTAAGACTAATCATGCATTGTGTGTGGCTGATATTCCTACTAAAGTTACTAAAGAAATGTTTTTATTATTATATTGCTTCACACACTGGTTTTTGCTTATTATATCCGATCTATCATTTTTATTTATTTATGCATATCATAGTATACTTCTCTCACAAATTTAGGGAGACTTGTAGTGAAAAAATAATCAATCTTCTCACCTAAGTTCATTTTCAATAAAACTGTTACCATCCACTTCATTGTATCTTTTCAAACAAAATTTTTGTATTAACATCCTATACTCCCCTGGTGAAAATTTAGCATTTTTTGTCCTTTAATAATACTGGCGAAAAGAAGTGTTGTTTTAATAATTCTAATTGTCTATTTTTATAACTATTTAATTATCTAGTTATCTGAACCTGTGCTTTGTATGTACTGTAGAGAATGCACACTTAGACGTCACTGGTCTAAATTAGAAAACTTATTAACGGTGGGAAAAGTATTATTTAATGAAGAGTGTTAGAAACATATTCTCTAAAACACTCTTTTATTAATTAAAATAATTTAATGAAAGCTACAAAAACTAACTAAATAAGTTGTGAGAACTACCACATTTTGTGATTTTTAATTAATGTCAGCAATAAAAAAGAATATACATGTTCCTGTTATTTTTTTATTTAATAATTCAAATGTAAGAAAATAGGTTGTAGTAAACTCAGGTTTTCGTATTTAAATATTTCGAAACTTATTAAATAAGTAAATATACTATTTCTCAGAAATGAATGTGTTTATTGAAATGTACAGAATACTTACTGATCAAAACGACACCACTCCTGCAAAGTTTTACTGTTTCCTTTTTTTTCACAATTACACACTTTTCCAGACACAATTCAATTTGAAAGAGGGTGGAACATTAAATATAAATATTTTTTTGATAAAATTTAATTCTTACTTAAAAAAAAATAAGATTTAATCGTTTCCAGAAATTAATCATTCTTCAATTGATCAAATCCATAGATTTTCTCTTACTGTTCTGATTTCATGTTTGTACTCTTTTACCAGACTTTGGTAATTTACCTTTAAAGTTGTGTGCATGAATCTAGCCAAAAATAGTATACTGTAACTATTAGATTTGAGAAAAATAAACAATATCTACAATTTAATTTGTTTTAATTTTTCGTAAGTTTAATCAGATTTAGTTTAACTATCGTAATTTTTTTTTTCATCTTTATACTTTCTTTTTTACTTTTTGGTAAGTTAGTTTAGTGTTGACATGATGAAAAATATTTAAAATTAAACAATAGAAATTTTAGACGTGTAATTTAATTAATTAATATATTTATTATTTTGTATAAATACGTTAAGTTTAGTTTAAAAAGTTTTAGTATATTGTAAGCAGTGTTTTTTTATTATGTTTTATATTATTTTTTACTTTTAATTCAATAATACAATTTAAGTATTTAATTTAAAATTTACAATTTACTTAGGCACTTATAATTTTTTAATATAATACATTTAACATTATTCTTCATTATATTTCAATAATTTTGACTTATTCTAATATAATTTATTTTCTTAAAATTACAAACATCGATTTCGTATACTAAAACAACAGTTAAAACAAAGGACAAGTGTTTTACCAAAGTATGTATTAAAAGTAACATAAATTATTTGTCAAATACTTTGTTAAAATTAATAATTCAAATAAGGAATAATACTAAAATCAATAAAAAAATATTTGTTTACAAGATATTAACAACTTAAAGTAATTTAAAAATAAATTACATATCATTACTTTATTGATATAAAATAATAAATACATCACGTAATAAGATTATAGAGTTAAAAAATGTAATAACTCTATTTTTTAACTAGTATTTTATTTAATTAATCATGTCAATATTAATCAAACTAGAACTAATAATGGTGACTAAACCCAAAAGTGTACAATCATGTATATTGAAACTTAAAACACATTGAAATATAATATTTATTTACTTAACTTATATTAAGAAGTAACAGGTGCATGCACACTATACTAAAGGTACACGTTTGAATTACTCCTCTTTTTGTTGTCTCCCAGGACAATTAACCATAAAGGGCATGCTTGGTTTAAGGGCTAAAGCATTTGGTTTGCACTTAACAAGAAATTTAGAAAAGCAGAAGAAGCATTGTATAATTTAGAAATCATTCACTGGTGGGCTTTACCCCCTTTTATTTAAAACAAAATAAGAAAATAAAAGAAAAAAAAATGTAGTGTTGGTACTTTTTTAACTTTTACGAATCCAACTAATTTTCTAGTACTCCAGTTTTGACTTTTATTTCATACTTTTCTCCAGAAAATTTTCGTTTGTACAATTTTTTCTGCAAAAATAGTGTTCAATAAGGAGAGTAACAAGAAAACAAGGGAGAAGATTACATGATAAAGCATTTGACACGTGGAGATGAGTAAAGAATAGAAAAAGTGTTATGGAAAATTGTTATATGTGTAATATAATTTTTTAAATAACTTCTTAGTTTTCATGAGTATTTTTGTTTTGACCTTAATTTTTTATTTGTTTTGCTTCTTATCAATTTATTGTTTTATTCTTTGACTTGGTTTATTTAGTCTCTATAAAATTATGAAATCTTTGATAGAAGATTTTGTTTTTAGTTTTCAACAACTATGTCAGTTTATTTTTAAAATGAAAAACATAAATAATAGGAATTGAAATAAAAAATAAAATGAAGACAAAAAATACTCGTGCCTTATAAACCAAAATGTTATTTAAACTTAATTTTTCATTATCAATGGCAACATGTTCCTTTTCTTTTCCCTCTTTCTCTTCTCCCATAAGTATACGCATGGGAAAACATAATTTTTATATTAGTCATATTTACAAGTTTTTGAATAAGTCGTTAAACTATTTTTTACTTCATTGAGCCACTAAACTGAAAAAAAAAAAAAAGTCTTTGGAGTTATTTGTAAATGGTTTAAAACCTCTACAAAATAACAATTTGTGATGATTTTATAACTTTTAGGAATTCAATAAAAATTTTGATATGACGAAGGATCTAATTAAAAAGAAAAGAATCTTAGGAATTTATTAAGAAAAACTCAAATACTTTAGGAGCATGCTGAATTATTAAACTTCTTTTATGAATATATTATGCACAGTGTCATATTGCAATTGCATACAAATAATTGACCAAAAGTAACAGAAGTTCTTAGTCATCAGATTTGATTAAAGTCTTGGAAGGTTTATGCTCTGAAAGTGTTCAGAGGATTTTGCAGTTTGGTATAATCATTTTTCCCCTACAGAAGCCTCTTTTCTGCTAGATTTCAGGATTTCAGCTCCTACTTACAGTAACAGTGAGAATCTCAGCATTGAAGAGCTTGTTGATATTTCACATGCCGAATCAAATTTGTATTTGCATAATGGAATAATCTAGGTCTTCTTTTGAATATTATTTAAATTTTGGAATAGCCCTTTGGCTCCAATTTGGTCATCAATTTTCATAAGCAATGAACACCCTGCTTGTGGTAGCTGCTTTTCATCAATTCAAATTTTTATTTAATAGTTTGTGTCCACACCAAAATAATGTGGAGTGGGGCACCTCTTGGCCCTTCAAATTGGATAGCAATTAGTGTGAACTTTTATGTTCCAAATTGCCCTTAGAGAACCAAACACAGAGTTTCACAAGTTCCATAGTTGTAGCAATGTACCTCTGTGAATTAGTTACTAATAACTAAGATTTTTCCTTCTTAAAGTGTCTGAACAATTTGGTTTCATAAGAAACTTGTTTTATTCTGTCTTAGGTTGCGTTTCATGATGTTTCCTTGTTTATTAATTTGGTGTGTGTGTGGAAACTTGTTCAAAAGAGGGACAGAAAAAAAACGTCAATTTTGCTAAAAATATGTAGAAGCTATAACTAGCTGCATCATGGTTAATGTGAAAATTTGCATGCAAAATATGGAACCAAACATGAAGCATTAATATGCATACATTCCTCCACAAAATTTTGGTTGTTCTGTTTCATTCAGGACCAGAAGTCCCACCATTGGTAATCACTGTTGGTTTGGCCTAAGAGGCCATTGGATTCAAAAGCACTCCAATCTTCCGGTGAAGTCAAGGACCCATCAGCATGTTCAACAAAGTTCAAGAGACCATGTTCATCTTCTAGGCCAAAGCCTTCAACTTTTATGCTGGCATCATCATCAGACAGAACACCATGTACATGTTCTGATCTTTCCATTGATGGGCTTGGCTTTTCCTCATGTTCACATTTTATGGTGCCTCCATTTTCTGATTCACTGTCCATGCTGTTTGCTGCTTCCACTTGTGTGCCACTCTGACCTGCTTCCAATGGCTTCTGCATTAGATGATTCAGCTTCTGCAACTGATCACAACAGATACACAAATAATTAGAAACAGAATTGTATCTTGGACAAAACTTAGAACTGAAGTTTCATTTCAAGAATCGGCATATCCATGACCCATTTAAAAAAATTCAAACTTTAATTCTAATTGAAGAACAAAACTAAAAAAAAAAAAAAAAAAAAAAAAAAAAAAACTCATGGACTTAGTTTAGTCTTGGTATTTACCATACTCATTTCTAAAGAATCTGTTAATTTGTATTGGATAAAGTACCTGAATTAGTAATGTTTGTTTTTCCTTCT
>Ga0209700_100375_pt1 | contig 81020 bp, 35 predicted proteins | sample SiratroredBW_FD_187528 | JGI IMG/M metagenome (GOLD analysis project Ga0209700, IMG submission 187528) | Root nodule microbial communities of legume samples collected from California, USA - Siratro red BW (SPAdes) (version 2) | ecosystem: Host-associated > Plants > Roots > Nodule | place: USA... | reverse complement strand
AAAAACCCAAAAAAAATTTTTTTTTTTTTTTTTTTTTTAACAAAAATTGAAGTAGAAGTAGTGTGAAATATGTATGTACTATTAGTGTAGAATCTTTTAAATGTTATCCAGATATAAATTGTCATGTATGGTAAGTTTATTGATTTTTGTAGTTACTTAAAAGTATTTGGTGAATTTATTGTCATATATGGTCAGCTTTTTAATTTAACCTTTTTAATTCTCTATAAAAAAAACAATGCATACACTATTAGTGTAAAATCATTTATATTATTAAATTGTTGTATATAAAAAGTTTATTTGAAATTTATAATTACTTAAAAGGTTATATAAAAAAACATTTTTTACTGATTAATTATATATGAACTTTAACGTAATGTATTTGGCAAAAACAGAGATACTTTTATAACGAGTTATTTTTACAACTTTTTATTTTTAAAATACATTTGATTTAATTGTCTTAAAAAATTTAACACGGCTTGATAACAAATAATTTTTATTAAAAAATGACTAACAACGGACCCCAAGTTTGTGCCAAAACTTAAAAAAAGAAAGTAAACATTTAGTAAATTTAAATGGGAAGGAGTATTCATCAATAACTTAATTTTTAATTAACACGACTAAAAATTAACATTATTTTTATGATTTCTTGCTTTTAACATTTTAATTTTATTTAAAAGTAGGAGCACAATTTTCGAAATCTTTTTTCTGTGTTTCCTCATAACCAAATTCTAAAGAATATTTCATATTAATAGTTTTTTTTTTAACTATTAGCAGTAAAAGGCATTAATAAGGTATTTTCTTTTTAATACTTCAATACACCATGAGGAAATTCTCAATTATAGATAATGAACCCAAAATTTGTAATAAAACCCGTAGAAATTGATTCGGCAATAAAAAAAATACAACACTCAACAAAAAACTGGTTTTAGCTGGCGCTTCCCTTTTGTTTATTTGTAACATTACACACTTGGGGAGAAAAAACCCATATTGTCAACAGACTCAGCAACAATATTCTAAGGATCTCTCCAAGTATGAATACGGTATAAAAAACAGCCTATACAGCATTCCCTTAACAAGGATGACTATCAGAATGTGTTGGCCAGACAAACAAAATATATACTTCCGATGGAAGACCTGAACGAATCATTCTCCAGAGTCCCGAGGCACTATTCCAATATATTAATCATTGCCAATGTACATCACACGCAGCCCAGAGACATGGTCATGTCAAGACCATCTCAAATACTTACCCTTTTCTGTTCCCCAAGCCTTTCTTCAACCAAACTAGTCTCTATCCATTGATGGATTCATAGTCTGGATCTGTAAAAGACACATTAAGGTTATAAATCCAAATATATGAACAAACACATAAGGTTATTTTGTGGAAAGTGAGAAAAAAAAATACTAGTCTAAGGAGTAAAAGATCCAGCTTAGAATACCTTATTAACAAGCAAGTTCACTTGTTCTCTGTACATTTCCTTCAAGTCTACAATATCCGCACGAAGTTCCTCCAGCTAAACACATTGATAGTTTTTTAGTAAAAACTAAAAGGTAAATAACTTTTCCATTATAAAAGTAAATAAATAAAAGGAAACATGACGTTTTGGCATATCAAAGTCCTATGCCTTAGTACAACTACAAGCCTATACAAATTATTTTCTTTTCTCTTTCGCCCATTATTGTATCTATGGCCTAGCTTGTCTACCGTTTTTCTTTCATTTGATTTCTTAGATTTTCTGAAAGGGTCACGATTCAGTAGTGCCTTACTCTTGTCTGGACCCTAAAGTATTTCAAACAAAAGAAAAATGATCAGCAAACAAACTTAAGAATTAATTTGTAGGATTGCAGTGATTTCCTTACAGAAAATAGGCAGGCCACTAGGTCCGGAATCCAAAAACCAAATTATGTTAAGAAATTAGTCCTAGAAAGAAATCAGAGGTTGTCAAAGTTAGAATTACCTCTTCATCACGTTCGCCCATCAATTCCAAAGCAGCAGAGTGCCTTCTCCTTAGTGCTTCTAGCTCTGATCGTAAGCCGGGTAATACAGCAGCCTCCCCACGCAACTTCTCACACTGCAAGGTGGATGGTTAATGACAAGGAACGATACCCATAAGTGGTAAAAAGGAAGCAAAGTTCACCTGTTCTGTCATTTTGACCAGCTCGTCAGCAAGAGAATCACGAATAGATTCCAGTGATGCCTGGAATTTGTATTATTAAAAGAAATCATCATTGTATCCCAAATAAAAGGGTCATCCAGATCACTGTCCTATGATAAACTATAAATTCTATTACTTAAAATTATGATAAATTCTCAATGATAAGAGAATGTCGAGCTATGAACCAGGATGTATGGTGCATTTACAGGGAATGAAGGCAAGAAAAATCATACCAGGCGTGACATGTATGAAGCAAGTTCACCCTCCTTCTGACGAAGTGCAGCTTCAAAAGAACTGGTTGTCATGCTTTTCACATAGTAAGGACTCATACTTAGTTCTCCTGGGTTTCTCCTCTCAGAAATATTATCAGATGAGTCCAACGATGCTTGCAGAAAGTGGCTTTCTTCCAAGCTTCCTAGGGAGCTTGCACTAGAGATTTTCCGAGACAGGTTCCCTACATCACAAAGAATCTTAAAGCATATATCACAGACAACTCAGCTTCAGTGACAGAAAGACAAGCAGAGCATCACACCATTCTCAAAAGCAGAAGTTAGCTTTGTAGTGGAAGTTTGATCTGATGATGGAGCAGAATGAACACGGGCAGTTCTCTCTAGCTCTGATCGAGCAGCCTTTTCTTTTTCTATCTCCTGGCAAAATGTAGAACTTAAATCAGGATCTTGAAAAAATATCAAAGGTAATTCAATACCCTTGCAAGCAATACTATATCTAGTTATTTCTTCCCTTTTTTTTTTTCATTTTTATGCATTGTTTCTGTTCCATAATTTGCTCAAATATTCTACATCAGCTTGCTAATATAATTAATTCCAATAATCCATATAATGTTGAAACGTCCACAATAAAAGCAAGTTGACTTTCTTTTGTAAATTTTTTACAGAAAGGATCATGCAGCATGAAACCAAATCTGTCAGCCGGTAATTCCATTACCCACAAAATGAGAAATGAAAGAAACTTTAATCAGAAGTGAAACCAAGAGCTTCATTAACATGTTTCACAATGCTGTTTGAAATCCATAATCAAAAAGCTCTACCTGCTGAAGATGCTCTCTTTGTATCAATGCCTCCTGTAACTCTTGCTTGTATTTCTGTCTAATGTCTCTGATCTCTTCCTCTAGCTGTCTGACGCGCCCTTCTTGAGTGTCAGCTTCCTCCTTTGCTGCAAGATATTCCTGCCTACTTTCAGCTGCCCGTTGTCTCTCCTTTTCAAGGGTCCTACTTAATTGAGTCTGTTCTGCCCTCAAACAGGATATCTGTAATTCATTGTTAAAGCAAAAAGTCAAATACACACGAAATTTCCATCAAACATGTGATTTCAACGGAGAAATTACAAAACCTGAGCCTCAAGGACATTAATTCGAGACAAGGTCTGAGATAAGCGTTCATTCACAGATCGCTCTCTTTCCTCTGCAGTTGCAGCTTTAGCCTCAGCTTCCTGTGGGATCCATAGGAAAAGATGGAGAAATACAATAATATCCAGTGGGAAAGTTTCTAAAATTAAATTAAAGAAGTATTCTACTGACTTGAAGTCGAGAATTGAGAGTTCTTTCAACAGCTGCCCAAGCTTCGGCTCTTCTGGCATTTGTTTCCTGTTATAAAGTGAATTCTAGTATAGTACAGATCCCATGGAACAAAACATACAAAAAAACAGAAGGAAGAGTAACTGAATCAAATGTGTATTAACCTGCATGGCTTCAATTTGTCTTAAAAGTGGCCTTGTGGATTCTGGAACTTGTGTAATCAGTTCCTCACACCGTCTTTCACTTGCCTGGTGAAATCCAACCAAACTATAAAAACTACCAAAAACACAAATGAAGTGCTAAAACTTATTTGTAACAAATAGAGTGGGAGCAGACCTGATAACGTTTTTGAAGATCCTCAATGTCCCTGCGAAGCATGTCTTCTTTGAAGACAGCCTGAAAATGGATGGAGAAAACATTAAAACTGAAAAATAGCTTCTTGAGGAAGTCAACTCAGTAAAAAGAAATAACAGAAAATACAACAAACCTGCTGTTCTTTTCTACTTAGTGTTTGCCTTAATTCTTCAAGTGCCTGGACTAGCATAGATTCACGTTCCTCAGCTTCTCTCAGGCGACTCTCTAGCTCAGTTCTTGCTTCATTGTTCACACGAGCCTCAGCTAAAGCTTCAGCTTCCTTAGCAGCAGCCAAAGCATTTGTATAATATTCTTTCTGTGCTGCAATTTCATTTTGATGTTTTTCTATTGTTTCTTGCAACAACTTCTCTGTAGCTGTCTTGTCCCTCTTGATACTTTCTACTTTATTCTCCTCTACCTGGTTTGCACGGCATTAACCAAAAAATAATTTCAATTAAAAGTACTAGTAAATATGAGGATCGTCAAACCCATGCTACTACAAAAAAGAATGACACTTCCAATGATATAGAGGATTGTCCAAAACTCCACAGTAAGCACACAACTATAAATGATAATTACCTTAAAAATAATATGAATTTAAATTATAAACAGTAAGATGGGACTTTATAATCAAACTACTGAAGAAAATCTTTTGCAAAAGGATAAACAATCTGCACCCAAATAGTAAAGATAAAGCTCTACCCATTAAATTTCTGATTCCTAGATTCCATGGTGAATGAAGAGAATTCATTCAAAAGATTCCACCAACAAAATAATAACTTCTACTAATGCTTTCAGAATAATTCCATTACCTGAAGTTTAGTAGTCAAACCTTTCTTCTCCTCCTCAAGATCTCTAATCTAGCTTTCATAAAAAAAAGTAATTAAGAGATTTATAACAATATGTAGGTATATATACAATTGAACATTGTGGGAAATACAACAAATAGTATACCTGAGCCCTTAGTTTCCTAATTGTGGATTCTTGAGCAGCCTGCTTTTTTGAAAGCTCTTCACCTAAGATGAGAGACAGTCTAATATGAAGAAAGGGCCTCTATAATCTCCACTAATTAAACCACTTCATGCTTCAATGGATAAACTTTTTAATTATAACCAAAAAGACCTTCAGATGAAATTATTAGTTTCCAACCAAAACAATAAAAAGTAACTTTTCAGACACCATTTTATAATATAACATCAGCCTTCCTAAATTTTATCATCTAGCTCTCCTATAGACCTTGTTCAAAGCTTTCAACCAAGCCAAACAATAAAAGTATACAAGGGGCGGGAGTAAGACTCAGATGTCCATTCAAGGGAAATAATTAAATATCTAGGCAAAAATTTGAAACTAAATTTAATCAAAATATTTTCTTCTATAATCTTAGATCTCCCTTTCCAATTCCAATATATATATATATATATATTGAACATCATTATGAATTATTTAAATTGACAATCAAGATTTATATATTCAAAATCATCTATAAAAAAAAAATAATTTAGTACTACGAATTTTGTCCCTTTAGAATTTAGTTGGCATATATCTAAAAGAACCATCCATATAGTCAACCCCAAAGAGACAATAATAACAAAAAAAAAATGATTCTGAGCCATTTAGGTTTAATTTTAGATTGTGGTACCTTCTGCCATTACTTGGGTAATTATCTCATCCTTTTCTTTCAAGAGAGCGGCTGCATCACTTCTTTTATTCTGCTCTCGACGAAGTGTATCCCTTTCCTTAGTGAGAGCATAAACCTGACATTTTTGGACAAGACACTTGTCAAACACACCTTCGACTTGTGCCCAACATCCCTCAACCGGTTCAAAAAAAAAAATACATACATACATATATATATATATATATATATATATATATATATATATATTTCAGCTCATACGCCTTTTTGACACATAACACTGCTATTATAAAAAGAAAAAAAAAACAAATTATGTCATATATATTTCTAGACTCAACTTTCTTTTTGTTAGGTTCGTTTCCATAAGACTTAAAGCAGTTATTTTAAAATTGTAAAACTTCACAGATTTGTTTTACAATGTGAAATATACAAAGCTTAATTCTTAAATGAGACTTTTGTCAGGTTGATTGTATATATCCCTCTTTTCTATATTTTGGATATTAGTCGTTTCCCTCTGTCCATGTTGGAGTTGGTTTTTCATAGCATACTAAGAAATTTCATCCCTCAAAAGACAGACTCTGCAACCTATATGGTATCTGTGACAGCTATGCACTTGTATGACAAGAAACTTGAGAATATCTGAAATGAAGAGTACACATGCAAAGGAAAACATGTGACCCTTAATAGTACTTTTGCCATGTTTTCCATACTAGGTTAGTTTCTATGATGAAAGAATCAACCAGAACTTCGTTGTATAGACTAATATACACAACTTTTGAATTCTGCATCAGTTATACAACTGATAAGTATCCACAAAAACAAATAAGATTTACGAAGTGGTAACATCCCACTATTTCTATTTCATTTGTATTAGTTAATTATTACCTTTTTTATTTTGAATATCAAAATAAATGCAAAATCCTAAATAAAATATTATTAAAATCACAATATATTCACACCATTCAAGGAATTTCTACACCACAAATATTTATCAAAATTGTGTTTCCTTTCTTAGTTTATCCAGCATCATTATAATTTATTCTTCTAATGTTCTGAATCATATTTTTCCGTAAGATACTACAAAACCTCAATCCAAAAATTCCTCGTACATTATCTAAATATTTCCTTATATTCCACATCTATCTTTGAACACATAACTATCACATTCGTCAAAATACCTCTTCTCCTTCAAAAAAATTAACAATCTGTTATTTACTCTAATTCTAACCATAATTATGACCAAAATAACAATAATAATAAATCTTCCCTTATATTCCATTTCAATCTTAAAACACACACATCACATGCTCTCAAAATATTTTTCTCCTTCCAAGGATTCTCAATTCTTTCACTCTAATTCTAACAATAACATAAAACAATTATATTAAAAATAGTCAATTACAAACAAGACTTCCCTTAACTTTATTTTCAGTATTGGAACTAAATTTCCTACAACTTCCTTCTTGATCAACACCTGCTCCGTTCTATATTTCCCTTCAACCTCTTCTCTCAATTTCTAAATCTCTTTTGTATATCCCACAATTCTGATGTGCCTCTATTCTGTTCACCCCCCTCTTTTTAGTAAGTAAACTAAAGTTTTATTATCATTATTCCCCTTGATTGTCATTATACCTCCTAATTGTCAATGATGACTACTTATGCTAATTTATTTTTTTTAATTGACATTAGTACAGTAAAGCTGCCCACTTGCCAACTCACCCAAAATATCTACATTTTCTTAATTAAATAATTAATTTTTAAAAATATATTTACTCTTCCTTATTTTTAACTAAAAAACAACCACACATATCTCACACATTCAAACAAAAATAATAAACTATATGTATAAATTTAATATTTGACAATTATGGGTCCTTGCACAAGTGATACCTTTCTCTCAAGAGTTGCAACTCTCTGATGGTATTCCTCTCGCAAAGACTCAACTTCTGCCTCATTGGATTTTCTCTGTTACACAATTATCAGCTATGAAATATAAATATTCCAAAGGAAATGGATGCAGCAGTGAACAACACAGAATAAGATGAGAAATAAAAGTAGGGAACAGGAACATGTGCTAATTAACTTACAAAAACACCAAAGGTATTTTCGTAGAAAGATGTGCAAAGGGAAAACTGATACATCATAAATAGTATACAACACGAAATATCTGGAAAATTACAACACAGACAATATCATCTAAACAATACACGTAAAAAGAATCACCTGCAATAATTTTTTTATTCAACTACAACTGACACAAGATGAATCAAGGAAAAAAAAAAAAACTAGATTTTCAAAAAAAATGTCTACTGAACCACATCATCTATCATTGACAAATAAACATCCTTTGATTTCTACTTTTTCGTGATATTAATTTATATTCCATGCTGGTAGCTTAGTTAGCAAATCCATTTATTGTTTAGTGCCATTGCAAGATCATGTCTTAGAAATGGCATATAGGATCAATGGTTAGCTTCCAATGCTACATGTGCAAGAAATATTGTTTTAAATATTTAACAGACAGATGTGAATACATAGATGACATGACAAATGCTAAGGATCAGGAAGTAACAATAAAAAGTTTATTAAATCAAAACATCACACAAAGCTACTACTAGGTATTCAAAATGTAAACATACCTTGAAATCCTCAATAACGGATTTTAATTGTTCATTTTCATTCATCAATTTTGCAATGTCATCAGCTTTGGCCTACAAAGGGAACCAAGATTATGAAAATGTAATAAGATATGCAACATTATAATGGCCACAAAAAAAACATATAGAAGAGGAGTATAATTATATGCAACTTCTTGAATATATTGAAACATTAAATCGAACTACCTTTAGCCATTAAAGAAAGTCAGAAGATTGTAGCTGATTACAGGGTGTAGAGGACCAGGAAAGCATATTTACAAAAGAGTGAAATAGAAGCCACTTTTACACTATCAATCCGCAGTATCTTTAATCCACAAGAAGCCAGGCAAAATATGCCATCATTCATCATACTTTTCACTTTTCAGACTAAAAAGATCTCCTTATAAAAATGAATGTGAATCCCAAATTTTTTTGTTGGTAATACTAAAACGAAACAATTTGTTATGTTCACTTCTCAACAAGTTAATAGAAGACTAAGATTTACACCACTTGATCAGTCTATTTGACAATGTCAATTAGAAACTAAACTATATTCACACCACTTAATAATCTTCATGATTTTTGTTTTATGTAAGAGAAGCTTGGCAAAATATATAGTCCAGGAAAAAAACTTAGTTCCTCAAACACATAAACCCTAACCAAGACAAAAAGTACAAATGACCAAGAAAAAGCCTAACTAGAGATGATGTAGCCCTTACATATTGTTATATTACAAGATCTTGCAACAAAAAGAATGTGCATACAAAAGCTTTAGTTTCTGCCATGGTAACATGCACTAAATGAATACCTGAGCCTGTCTGGCAGCACCTTGTAGGGCAGCTTCCATCATTTTCATTTCCCTCTTCACCCTCTCTAGTTCAATCATGGAGCCAGAGTCAGACATGGTTCTTTCAGAACTCATATGATGCTCTTTCATGTCAGTTTCAATATCACGGGCAAAGTGGTCGCTTTCATTTTCTTTAGCAGTTGTTTCATTTTCAGGTGAAAACTCTTCAGTTACCACCTTAGAAGATTCATTTGGTGGAGTACCGATGAACAACTGTGCAATACTTGATTGCTCAGAGTTACTGGCTACATCAGAAGCCACAGATTGCAGAACAGAAGTGTCAGTATCATCTCTTTTCTCACCTTCACCTGATGCCTCATGTTGAGCAGAAGATTCTCTCTTTACACTTTCTTCTGCTTGCGCCCTCTCTTCTTTACTCTCCTCTTGTGTCTCAACTTGAGAATTTGCATTCCCATCACTAATACCATGTGATTCACCAGACTCACTAGTAACACCCTCAACTACATTGTCTGCAAGACTAGGAGGCACGAGTTGCATCGGGACTGGACTCTCAGAGGTTCCCTCATCGGCAATTTCATTCTCTTGAGAATGGTCTACAGAATCTGAACTCTCAAACTTCTCAACAGTGGATTCAGTCAATTCAACAGGCATCTCCAACAAGTGGTGTTCCTCCTTTCCATGATCCAAATTCTGTTCAATTGTTCCATCCGCTGCTGACTCTGTATGCTCGCCATCTTCTTCTTTTTTAAGCATTTTATTTTCTTCTTGACCAGCAGTTTGTTCATCTTCCATATGGACTTCATTTTCAGTTTCAAGGGATTTGTTTTCTTCATCCACCGGTGTATGATCCAGAGACTCGGGCCTTTCTGGTGACTTCTCAGTTTCAGACTCTTGTGGAACGGATTCATCTTTTTCAGACATTTCTTCCGTAGATTCCTCACTTTTGTTCCCCATAAAGGCCATGACAGGATTAAATAGGGCTTTCCTGTCAGCAGATATAGGCCATGACCCTGCAGCTGAATTCAAATACAAAAGGATATAGCTCCAATCAGTGTCAAAACTGAGAAATCCCCACATAGAGAAAACAAGTGCCATCCAAAAATTCAAAACTCAAATCTCACAGCAGTTAACGAACTTCACATCTACCTCAAACATAAAATTCACACACGACAAAGAAATCCATTCAGAAAACAAAAAAGAAATGCTAGGAACTGGCATTAAGTACCTTCATCGCTGGACTCAGCCTTCTCTTCGAAGCCAAGGGCGGAATCAAAATTCTTCTCGATATTCTTCACACTCTCCTGAAGCTTATTAACGGCTCCCGCCAAATCGGGGAAGTTCCCCCATGATTTTTTCCCACTAAACCACGCCATCGCGAAAGCTACAAACCACAACAAGCCGAACCGTGATGCGCATTAACAATTGAAAACACCACTCAAATCCTACTCTATTCCAACCTCGGATCCCAAAAAAGCATAAACAATGTAACATCTAAGAAAGACGGTCAAATTCAAATCATGCACCACCCACACCGACAAACAGCCATGCATCTTAAAAACCATTCATCAAGCCGAATGGAGAAAAGAAAAAGGAAAATGCGAGGTAAATCTGAAATCTGATAATTGTAAAGGAAGATACGAATGCAGAGGGATTGAATTGGTGAGGAATGAGATCAATAGTGAAAAGACGCGAGGCGAACCTTAATGGATGCGATGGATCCAGGAATCAAATCGTGGACGTGGCTTTCGAAGTTGTAGAGCTCATAGTTGAATTATTACGAAGCTTCACATACAATAATACAATTGATTCATCGAAAAAAGAGAAAAGTTGTCGGTGAGGAAAAACGAGAAACGGAGAGTGGCGTTGCAGAAACGCGGGAATGGATGTTCAATTTTATGTGCTCTGAAAAACTAATGCTATGCGAGAGATGGCAGATCCTCCTCCAACGCGATTCTAAAGCTTTCTTCCGTTCGCACGTTGGGTTGGGGGCGAATGCAACGGTGTCGTTTCATGCCTACTTTCCTTTCTTTTTCTTTTTTTAATTGTTTTGGTGAGTAGGGTGGACATAATTTGTAGATAGATGTAACTTCAAAATTCGAAGGGTTCAATAGGGTAGAAAATAGAAATACGTGCAATCAAAAGAAAGGATTGAAATAAGATTTTTTTTCAATGACGGAAAAAAACTGAAAGAGTTATTTGAATCAAAATACAACAATTTTATGCGTGAAGAATAGCTTTCATTTGATAAGGTCTATCAAATTTTGGAATTTAAAGTTATTTTGTATTGAAAATATTAAGTGGTTTGTTTTGATGAAATAAAAAAGTATTCAATAAAAAATTAAAACTACCTAAATCGTTACTGTTTAAGAATGAGCATTTCAATTTTGAATATATAAACGGACAACACTTGTTATCCCCTTCCATTTTTTGAGAATGATTCTGAGTCTTGGTTTGAAACATAAAAATACACTCCATTCAAAATCCAAAGAACCATGATTAAGAGACTGAGTAGTAGTTTAATTTATGAGTCTACAATATCTCAACAGAAATGGAAATAGACAAGAAAATCAAAAACACAACACGAAACAACTATCTCCAAAACAGAACTTTTACCACATGAACTATGATCTTAGGCCAATGTTAACCTTTTGATTGACCATAAAACCTAATGAGTAAAATATGATCTTAAAATTACTGAAGGATAATGTTCGGAAGAAAAGCCTGATTATTATCAATGTTAAACTACCTAAGCTAGTAAGTTAAAATTTCCTTCGGAGAAAGAATAAATTCATTTTGCTCATTCGAATTACTCCTAAAAAATGAGCCTCTAATATTAGCCACTGAAATTCTAAATACTGATCACTTCAATTCCTAATTTTACAAAACCCTCAATGCAGTCTTTATCGTATAAAATGTCGTTTACTTTAGTTTAAATATCGAAGTGAATGCCATTTTGTAAAGTTGAGAAAGCTTCTTCACCAATAATCACCACATGAACACTGTCCATGCTTAAAATGATGATAGCGATTAACGTCCCTCACAGTTATCTCCCTCTCCGTAATTTGCGATATGAACTTGATTGCAACATGACAATCCTCACAAATACGAAGATTCTTTGTTATCAAAAGCCTGGTTCCTGGCAGTGTACTTATGAGTCCAAATGCAATAGCTAGTCTTTCGCTGTGACTGCACACCATGTTTGCCTTCTCATCTTCCTCCACATCATGGAAGACAGATCCTGTATCAGGGACATACCCAGCTTCTCGCATTAGTCCTTCTAACCTCTTCAACTCTGCATATATTGCACCAGAAGTTGGGTGTGAAACATCTCCAGAAAGAAATGCGTGGACCTTGTTCTTTACTTCAATCCAGCTACAAGCAATGTTTTTCTTTATTCCTTTATCTATCATTAACTGCCTCAATCTAGCTACTCCTTCCCACTTACCTGATTGAGCATACATGTTAGCCAAAATCACATAATTGCCAGAGTCATCGGGTTCAAGTTCAATTAGTTTCTCTAAAGCCACCTCTCCTAACTCCACATTCCCATGGGTTTTGCATGAATTCAGCAAAGCACCCCATACACCGGAATCTGCCATTACGTCCATTTGTCTTATAAGATCATACGCCTCATCCAGTTGACCACAGTGACCAAGGAGATCAACCATGCACGTGTAGTGTTGAACAGTGGGGTTGATACCGTAATCCCTCACCATTATGTTATACAGTGCTCGCCCTTCATCAAGCAAACGCCCTCGGCTGCAAGCTGCAAGAACACCAACAAAAGTTATATGATCTGGCTGAGCCTCTTCCCTCATTCTCTCAAACAAGTCCAAAGCTTCAACAACAAGACCATGCATCGCATATCCAGTAATAATTGCATTCCAAGATACAACCCTTTTCTCCCTAAGCCGCTCGAACAAGATACAAGCAACTTTTACAGAACCACATTTTGCATACATGTCTATCAAAGCAGTTTTGACCTTGTCATTGGATTGAAACCCATGTCTCCAACCAAATGCATGGATCTCCCTTCCATGAGGAAGACAGGCAATATCAGCTGAAGATGAAATCACAGTGACTAAAGTTGCCTCTGTCGGTCTTACACTCGTTGCTGCCATCTCGCGGCATAGAGAAAGCGATTCGTCAGGGTGTCCATTCTGAGCATAAGCTGCCAGCATGGAGTTCCATAACACAGCATCTCTCTCCGCAATTTTATCAAACACGTGACGGGCATCCACCACACAACCACACTTGGCATACATGTCAACAAGAGCTGCACCTACAAACACATCCCTCTCCCACCCAGTTCGTATCACACGCTCGTGAATGATCCTTCCTTCTCCAATTGTGGAGAGTGCAGAGCATGCCTTGAGAACAAATGGAAGAGTGAAATTATCGGGCTTGAGCCCATACTCAAGCATCCGGTGGTAGAGTGAAATGGCAACCTCGTGGGGCCCATTCCACGCATAAGCCCGAATCAAGACGTTCCACAGAAACAAATTCCCTTTGGGAATTTGATCGAACAGCTGATGGGCATTCCGAAGAGAGTTACAAACGCTGTAAAGATTGACCAGTTTGGTGGCCAAATCTTGATTGTAAGCAATACCCAGTTGACACAATCGGGCGTGGAGTTGTTTCCCAGGCCTTAAAGCCTTGACAGAGATACAAGACTCAAGTAATGAAGCGTAATAGTAGTGATTAGATGGTGATGAAAATGATTGAACTTGGGCGTGGAGTGAGGTAAAAGGGTAGTGTTGTGTGGCAAATAAAGACGGTGAAACGAGGAAGAATTTGAAAGAGAATGAGAGTGTAGAAAGGATTCTTGAGGTTTCGTGCGTCTTCCTAATGGAACAGAGAGACATTACTTTCATCAAAGAAAAATGTGTCCTGTTACAGCCACATCGTATCTGGTTTCCACGATCTCTATCTCTGTGTCACTTTCTATCATACTTCTCTGCATGGTAAACTTCATACCATAGACAGAGAAAATGAAAGAATTGTAACCCAGAAAACAAAAATAATTAAAAACTAAATGTGTTCCATTTTAAAAATTAATTGTAAATTATATTAAAAAATTTCACATACCAAATACACTTCCCTTAGATATATTGTTTAAATTGTTTTAACTGATAATATATAGTAACTAAATTTATAAATACTTAGAGAAATTACGTAAATATTTATAGATTTAATAAAATTGTATTTCATATTTATTAATTTTATATAATTTTTAAATTATACAATAATATAATATTATATTAATTATTTTTTCCTCACTTCTTCTATTCAATTGGATTGTTCAGAGGAATTTAATTTAATGTTTAAAAGCATTTTATTTTCTACAATTATTTAAAATTTATCCAATAATCAAGAATTTAAATTAAAATAATAATTCTTTTGTGCAGAAAAAAAAAAGTATTTAAATTTACAACTTTAACCGCGAACATTAACATTTATCAAGAAAGAAAGTGATAAGAAAGTCAAAAGAAATAATATTTATTTATCTGTATCTCTTTAGTGAGATTACTAGTCATAAATTGTTAAAAGAACAGTTGAGGAAAAAGGCATCCTAAAGACATAATAAATTATGTGATTATATAAACTAACACTTATATTCAATAAGAAGTACATGACATTAAAATAAATATCATTTATTTATCTGCACTTAAATAAGAATTTTGCTGACTATAAATTGCTATTGCTAAAATAAAACAGATGAAGAAAGTGTATAATTTTTATTATTATTTATCTTTTTCCTTCTTTCCACTGGTTATGGAGAGATCAAAATCTCAACAATCATCTCTATGTTTTCCTTACATTTCTGTTGAGAATCAATGGAAACAAACATTCAAGATGGTCTTCTAGTACACATGAAAAATACATATACAGAAACAAACACACAGTTCAAGAAATAGTTCAGTGCAAATTTTTTTCACATTTTAAATGTTATAGTGATAAAATTTGAGCTGAAAACCAACCTCCTAAAAACTACACAAATCTCTTAGCCAAAATTGGATCTACACCATAGTGCAGCCACCATTGTTTGAACTTGAATATTATTTTTTGAGTCTGGTTTGATCTTCAATTTCTGTACACGGATGTGGTATTAACGGAATAGAATTCTGCAATGCTGTTTGAATAAAGCTTTAGAGACGCATAATACTATCACAACATGCATACAAATTTATATACAATATATAAGTTTTAAAAATCGTAACAGTAAATAGTTTCAACATTAAAAATGTAAAAATAATTCTATACTATCATTTAATTAAAAATGATCACATATAATAAGTTTATTAATTTATATAAAACTTTTTTTAATAAGCAGTAATTGTGTTAAAATTCATATATATAATGAACTTTGATTGGTTGACACGTATCTACGATTAACCATTATCTTTATCTTGCTAATAGCTATAACGTTAATTATATTTTTTAGTTTTTGAAATTTCGAGTAAATTGAGTTGCAATTTTTCAAATTCAATAACTTGTTGTAGGGCATGAAATATATTTATATTGTTTAATAGCTAAAAATGTTTTTATTTTTCAAATTTCAAAGATTTAATTTTTTAATAAATTTAGAGGTCAAAATTATATTCATTTCAAATTTTAAGAATTAAAAATAGGTTTAATTAAATTCTAAATTCTTATAAATTTGAGTATTTCTAATTGAGTTTATATTAAATCTTTTCTAATTTATTGAGTAAATTAACATTTTTTATATTTTTCATTGAGTATGTATTATTTAATTTTATTATTAACTGGGTGATGTTCGTCATCTTACTTACTTATATATCTATCTCGTAAAAAAATTGAGGTTTAATGTTCATTATAAAATATCAAGTGATCTTTATTATTTTTATTGAAAATATGTTGAATAATAAGGAATTGTAATCCTTACCTCAATAGTGTTGGCTTAGACAATCTCTTGATCATATAAATAATGATATGAAAATCATGAAGTATGACGATCTCGTTATTTAACATATTTTCAATTAAAATAATAAAAATCACTTATTTAGTTATATTAATTACAATGTCATTTTATATTAATCACAACATCTCACAATTTTTTTTTTAACACGTGAAGACAAGTAAGCAATCAAGATGACAAAACAAGATAAAAATTATATCATCTAGTTAACTTAAAAGTTAAACAACATAAACTCAATTTAAAAATATAAATTTTTTTGGTATTCAATATTAAAAAAATTAATAGGAATTCAATTAAAAATACTCAAATTATAAAAGTTAAACATTTATTAGAAAATACTATATAATAATTTATTTACAGTATGTGTCTCAAGTTTTTTGCACTATCACTGACAATACATTCACATTTTAACATTAATACAAAATTAACATAAATACAAAACACAACCAGAATAGATAATTCATATTTTAAAAATGAACACGAGTCATTAATTACTATGACATAACTGCAAAATCATAAGCAAGTATCCAACGTGTCTATGCAGTGTTCAACATGAAGGAAGTGAAGTCACGAAATGAGACGAGTAGAAATGGGAGGTCTACTGCGTAATTAGTATTGCCGTGACTGAACATTCATGAAAAAGTGTAGAAAGAAAAGACTCTCTTCAACACCATGATTTCCCTTTTGAATGCATGCATGTGTGACACTATTGTTCTGTGTTATACGTACCTTTTCATTTCAGTTCCATGACCTTTTCATCTACTCTTCATAGCTAACTGTCTCAAGCTTGGATGAAAAGGTCATCCGAATGAAATTTTTCTATCTACAGAGTTCATTGTAAAATATATTATTTTTTAACTGTCATGACATCTTTTGTATTTGACTCAATGTAAATGCTAAATTGAATTTATATCATACTGTATTAATTTGAGTTTGTGTCAATAGTGAGTGTCAATTCCATGTTACGTGCCGTGATGAAATTTAAAAGCTAATTAGCTTGGTCGTTAGATATTTCTAATATGTGGCCATGCTACTCTTAGGTAATGTAGGTTGGTATATAGGAAGATACTCATATGATTAATTTGAGTGAAATAGACTCTTGTTTAGGGGAAGGAGTTAGAAGATAATTAGAATCTCATATACACCTTTTTTTTTCTCAATGTAAGAAAGGGTTTCAAGCGTTGTTTTTTAAGTTTATGCAGTCAAATGTTATTCATAAAATAATGTATAAGTAAATATGAAAGTTGAATAACCAGTAAATGATATTTCATGTATCGATTCTTATATGTAGGGTTTGAACTGAGTTGTTATGAACTTAAGTTCAAGACCGTAACATTATTACTTCCATGGCAGCAGTATTACTGCATCATGCTAGAACTTTTGGAGACCTGGTGATCTGAATTGATTGTATGTAGGTTGTGATGGAGGGCAGTTCTCTCTGAGCATTTGTAAGTTCAAGTGTCTTAAAATTAGGTAGATTTTTTATACCTTATATTATTGAAATTGTGGTTAATTTTGGATCTTGATTTTAATCACGATAATATATTAATGTCTTAACTGAATTTATTTATTGGTGTAATTTTTATTTAATTTAAAATATATATTTTTTGGTTTCTTAAATTTAAAATTAAATTTTTTTAAGAGTTAATATTATAAAATGATTAAATTATAATTTAAATTTCAGGAATAGTTATAAGGACTAATTAATTATTTTATTCTTTAATAGTGACTTAATTATTTAGTGTCTACTGTTTAAAGGGGTTAAATTATAAAAAAATTATAAAATGTAGTTTAGATTAAGTAAGATATATTATAATATGTTTAAATGATATACGTTGCTTATATTGGTGTAATTTTATTTAAATTAACTATTGTTATAATGCATACTAGTTCTTAATTAAGATTAGTAGAAATGATTAAATATTAATTATTTGTATTAAATTTTGAATTGTCCTATTAGACAATTTGGAAAAATTATTTTTTATTATTTGTCAATAATTTTTATAAAATTTTGGTTGAAATTATTTTATACTATTCTTCAGGTACATACTTGAATGTGGAACTTTGTTATTATTTTTATTTTGTAAATTTCGGAGAGAACTGCAAAATGTTGTCAAATTTTTATCAAATTAAGATAAAAGACTTTGCTTATTCGTGTTAACCAGCTATGGAAAATATTATTTTAGGAGTGAAGGTCTCATATTGTTCAGTTAATGATAACAGAATTTGTAACCTATATAGTTATAGATCAAAGTTTAATGAATACACATGACATTGGTGTGGATATAAAAAGAGAATTTATGAATTATTACAAATTACTTGAAAAAAATAGAAAACATTAATGATGGAACATATTCTTCTTCTATTTATTGTCTAAATTACATACATCAAGATCTTAGAAAAATATGTAATCATATTTTTATATTTAATGTAACGAAGAGTTATACAATGTGGACTGACTTAGAAAATTATTGTATATTTCTATTATGTTTAAACAATAGATAATCTTAAAAAAGAAATAAATGATCATTTAAATAAAAAAATATGTGATGTTGATAAAGAAAAATTAAAAATAACTTATGTATATAATTGATTATTTATGTATATGATTGTTTGAAATTTGATTTTGAATAATAAAATTTACATTTGTCACTAGGTTAGATCATACATTATAAACTAAAATTTAAACTTTTTTTTCCTTTATTTCATATATATCAATGTCAATCAATACATCATCCAGTACAAATATACATTTTTTATATTGAATATTATATTCAACGTAAACCGCATTTACGTTGGATTCTGAAGTAATTGATTTTACATATATAATGTTAGAAAGTATTTTTTTTTTTATACTATTGATAGATATAGTTTGAATCAGTAACCTTGCCTTTCAATTTATTAATTATTTAACTTCTATAAGTAAGAACTATGAATAGGGTAGCTAACAACTTATTATATTTTTATGTGAGTGTTAACTGTTGTTTTCCACACTAGTCTCCCGTATTTAATGCTGGTTGCTTCTATCTTTGTGACCCAGAACTCATTTTACCAAAGAAAATGACAAAATCTTCAAAACAATGAAAGCAAAATATTTATTTCCCGTGGGAGTTTTGGGGTTGCTGCTTTTGGAGGATAATTTAAGATGGAAAAAAATAAAGGAAAGATAAATTAAAGAGAGATGAGAAAGTAACCTCAAATCAATTAATGTTTTTCTCTATTAGCTTTGAGCTCAAATCATGTGATTGCTTCAAGTTATCTACCGTTCCCAACTACCAAAATAAAGGAGAAAAAAAATAGAGAAAAATAAAAAGAAAACATAATTTAGCCTTTACCTGGTTTGAATAGTAGATAAACTTAATCATAATCCACATGACACCAAAACTTTAATTATAGAATGTGATATAGCAATGTATCTGGCAATTAATTTTTGTCCTTCGTTGTCACAACATTCTGCAAACAAGGTTTAGATCTTGCACATCAACAATCAAACAAAATTCAGATCCAAAAAAAGGGAATAAAATCTAGAGCTCATCATGAAACAGATATCAATAATAAAATTTTAATCTTCTCTTCATTTTTTATAAACTTTAAATAAGAATTATTAAATAAAAATATATTTAATAGGATATATATGTAGTTTACGTAATAGTAAAAAATATATCAAAGGATATATTATTGACATTTCTATTACTTATTCTTAAAAAAAACATTCTTGTAATTGTTATTTGACATAAGATGCAGTTATTTCACTTTCTCTGCGTATCACACTACAGCTTTGCTAAATTAATTATCTAACTTTTTCATTCAGATAATTTTTTTTATTATAAATGTATTATTAAAAGTATTTTTTGACATGCTTTAATTATACCATATTTAATAATATAAAAATTAACTATGTTTAATCTATTTTACTTAACTTCAAAATAATAATGGAACAATAAATTATTGGAACTGTCTAAAATAATAACATGCTGACTGTGACCCTGAACAATAACTAATACCTGTTTAGCTAAGATTTCTTTGTCCATAATGAAATAAACCTAGCACAAGGTTTTTCTTTCACATCAATTTTTGTAAGTTTGAAGCTTTAAAAATAAGGTTCAGACTTGAATTATGTACGTGTAGAACAAGTTATTACTGTAACACTGATGGCAATAAATATTTTTTTATTCGTAATAATTAAACAAAATTTAAGAAATTCCCATTATTTCGTATAACAAAAATAACTTGCATAGAAAAAAATAACTTATATAAAAAAATTGATTACCAGTTTTAAAAACCTTTTTTAATTGATTAATAACCTCTTCGGAAATTTTTATTAAGGTGTTAAAAATAAAAACATATCAAGAAGGAAAATACAAAGAACTTAAAATAGAAAGTAAGGAAGAAAAATACAATCACTTTCATATTAGTTGAAATCTTTTGAAGTTTATATCCGGATGAAATTGTTTCATAATCTTAAAATTGATCCTACAACCATATTTCACATTAAAATAATACAATCATTCAAGAAGTTTTCTGAAAAACTAAAAAAAAAAAAAAAAAAAAAAAAAAAAAATTTTAAAAAAAAAAAAAAAAAAAAAAAAAAAAAAAACTACACAATCATGTAAAACTCTATTACATAATAAAAACATCAAATCTAGATTTACTCGAAAACAAATTCAAATTATAAAAGATATACAAATATATCACCTCTTGTAAAAATATTTATATAGATAAAATAAAGAAATTATACAATGATTCCATCGATTATCTTCAAATGAATTTTTTTTTAAGTTTGCTAAAGAAAATTTTTATTATTTAAAAAAAAATCTCGAAAACTACTTGATTGTAATTTATTCAAATTTTTTAATTTTGAATTTTGAAGAATTTTTTTTTATATAAAATAAAATAACATTGATCTAATATATTTTGTTTACAATAATTAATTATATTATTTATGAATGAATCTAAAAACTTAATATAAACTATCCAAGTGATTATCATATTATAAAATCATATTTTATAATTAAAATATCAATAAAGCTGAGTTACGAAAAATCCATCATATTATATAAAATCAATGGCCAATGGTAGAAACTATATTAACTTTTATTCAAGAAAATGTTCAAATAAAGTTGAATGACGTTTTTCACTCTAATTTGAATGACAACTTACACTTTTTAACTGAGGAAAAAAAGAAAGTATTACATATATTTATAAATGAAAAATCATAACAAAGAACAGTATTCTTAGACGTAGGAGCAGAATATGGTGATTAATGTGACATACGATATTACAGAGAGGTGACGTTTGAGAATACGGAAGATTTTATTGTCTAAATGTGATTTTTGTGAAGTATACGCCGTAGTACTTCGGAACAATGGGTGGTTGGATGCAAATACATTATAAATTAAATTACATACTGACACAAATAAATTAAAGAAATGAATGAAAGGTAAATAAATAAAAAATAATAATAAAATACCAATGAAAAATACCCTCTATTCATATTTTTATTACATTAAAATAATACATTTTTTTAAAAGATATTAGATAATATTAAAATACTACAATTTATAAAAATATATAATTTTATAAAAACAATGTTACAAAATTATATAGTAATTATTCTAAAAAAGATAAATTATTTAATTATTTTAAATGGTCTTTTAATTATTTATTATATTTGATTTATTAAATGATGAAATTATATATATATATATATATATATATATATATAAAAGAAAGTTACAAAATTAGGTATAAATACATATATTATTAATAAAGTAATGTAATTGAAGATTACGTGACTTCCCTCGGGTGTCTCGCTTGCCTCAACCTTTTCCTTTCCACTATTACCACTGTACCTTACTGCATGTTTTATTCCTTTTTCTTACTTTTCTTTATTTTTTTTACTTTTCTTTATTTTTCTTATTTTTCATTTTTTTTTCACATTCAACTCAGTTGAGAATGGTCGTTGTGGCATATAGTTGGGTCTTGGGATTTTAAAACAATTTGGTTAAATTTTAAAAAAATAATAATTTCAAGTCAAACTTACTGGAAGTTATTATAATAATTTATCGTATTGAAAATGTTTGAAAAATATTTTTGAAATAAATTACTAAATAATTTATTCAAAATAATAATAATTTAAGAAACACAATTTAAGGTTATATGCTTATATTTTTTTTTGTATACTTCTTTTATTTTATATACAAATATAATGATACAATTATAAGTTACAAATTCAAACTCATTCTGGAGTAACGTTTGGAAAATATTATTAGTTTTATTTTGAGGTAAAAATATTGTGTTTTACTTCATTGTATTTTAGAAATGTGACTGTTGGTAAGATATATAAGTTTATTTAGTGAATATATTTTTGTTTTAGGACTGATAAATTTAGTCAGGCTGTTACTTTGATTAAATAAAATTATAATTTACTAAAATACTTATGAATTAAATGAATTGTTTTTTTATATATATTCTACAAATATTTTTCACGGAAAATTATCTCACGTAACTCAGCTACATCCAATATGAACAATAAAATTATCACTATCCTTTAGCCATTACAATTACATAGTCCTTGAATCACCACCCGGACAGAAGCAAAGGTGTAATTAGAGTTTTTGGTTAACAAAATTTAAGAACAAACTTTATTTTATTCAACAACGTTAATTAATTTTTTATCCTTATTTTAATATTGAATGTTGAATATTTTAAAATACATCATCAAATAATTTTGACTTAGTTATACCACATAAATTATTCATCGTGACCTAAATATAACTTGGACGTTCAAAAATATTTGTTACAAATTTTGGTTATAATATAAGTTTGCTATTACTACTACTATTATTATTACTATGTTAGTAAAATATATATTTCATAAAAAACATTTAAAACTACAAGCATGAACACATAATTTCTTTAAAATAAGAGTAATAATTAGGAGAAAATGTTGTCATTTTAGGAATTAAGAGGCACAAATTTGAAAAATGAATATATCGTGGAACTCTTAATTGACAAGTTATAAGTCTATTTTATGAACTCATCAAATCACAAAAGTTAGCTTCTTAAAAATATATTAAAAGGCAACGGTTAGAAGAAGAAAAATTCACAATCAAACATATCTCTAGTAAATTTTTTTAACAAATAAGTTATTTACCAGCATATAAATGATTTAATTATTTTTTAAGCACGCACGTAATATAACTAACAGGGTGTAATGCGTTTTATTTGTTTATTTATTTATTTATTTTTATTTCAATTCGAAAGTAGGAGATGAAAGCAAAGTACAAAATTAATATGATGTCTACTTTCCATAATTTATTTTTACATTGTGCACACAAATATAAATATGGATAACATGATGTAATAGAATTTATGTAAAGGTAATAGTAATTATAAATGATACATGATGTTGTAATTTTTGGAAGAACAATTAAAGGTGAAAACACAAATACAAGAGAACCGTTAATTAGAATATATATATATATATATATATAAACTGTAGAAATGCATGTGAAAAATAAAAAAATGAATTCCATATCAAGATGAGCATGTTTCGCAAGAAAATTATGATAGTACTTTTTAGGTGAGAACGTTTGTTGCAATTACTCTTTATACACAGTAACATGTACGAATGCATTGGAAAAATAAAATGAAAAATTCCAATTCGAGCATTTTTTGCAAGAAAATCATGATAGTACTTTGTCATCAAATTCCAACTAAAACACACTATACCAGGAAAAGTGAGTTTATAGAACTTACATTTTATAAAAGCATGAATATACCATCAATTCAATATTATGGCTATTAAGTAATGTGTAAATATCTAGCAAGTGTTTTTTCAAGTTGTGAATTTTATTCACTTTTTTTTATTACCAATATAAAAATATCACGACACTTTAATAATGATTTATAACATAATTCGTTTTCTTGTGTATGTAGTGGTTGACTCGTTGTTATAAAACTTTAAGCATAAGCCTGTTCGTTAGGTGTACTTTTTTAGAGATTCTATTTGTGATTTTTTATAAATATTTATAGAAAAAGAAAATAAAAAATAAAAAAAAATATTAAATTTTGTTATAATTTAAAATAAAATTATACATTTAAAAAATTAAATAAAAATCATTCCTATCAACATACAAACTCGTTACTTTCAAATTTAAAACATTTTTTCTATTAAAAGAACAGGTATTTGGATTAAGAATAGATATTCACTTATTGTTATCCAAGCTTTTAAGGCCTTAAACTGTGAAGAAGACTTCTACTCGTAAATACACTTATCTATAATATCTTGTTACGAGATTTTTTTCATGAGTAGTTTATCAAGTAAGATTTTAGTGATATTAAAATTTTAAATTCAAATGAGAAAAATATAAAAAGTAAGTGTTTATTTGAAATTCATAACCATTTATGTAAAAAATTCAATGACGTTTTCACCATTTCAAGATCAGTTACTTGTATAAATTTCTAATTTTATTCTTAAAACATTGTTTTTTATTTTTCAATCAATATATTTAAATGTCCATTGAATCTCGACAAGTTTTTGAGAAGATTCTACTCAAGATGTTGAGTTAGATTCCTCGATAAAAAATAATTATCAACGAAGTTAGTAAATACTTCACACCCTTAATATAAAAGATTATGCTATCAAGTATTAAAAATCATGGTGAGTAATAACTTTAAATTTTCAAGTTGTTCATTAACATTAGAACAACTTTTATCACTTAGTATTTATCTTAGGGTTTAATACTCATTTTAACAGAATCTATAAACTATTAAAGAATCCAAAATTATATTTTATATTAGTTTCTCTTACCTTGAAATTATTTCAAGTGATTATTCTATAGAGAAAAAAAAACTCTAATATGTGTGATAATTTTGACTTAAAAACCAAAACATCATTATGATACAATTTTTTGAACAATAGTTATTCATCTTTCTATACCGTATAAAAATGTAACAACATATCCTATACATAAAAAAAAAAAAAAAAAAAAAAAATTAAAAAAAAAAAAAAAAAAAATAAAAAAAAAAAAAAAAAAAAATCAAAGAAATTGAGATATGAAAAAAAAAACTTACTCAAACATGTTAAAAATTTTAAAAAAGAAAAGAAAAGACTACTGTCCCAAAAACTTAGAAAAAAGTAAGAAGCTTTTAAATTTAAGAAAATAATTTTTTTAAAAAATAGATAATAAATCCGTTTTATCTTATATATATATAACCGTAAAACTTAAAATAATTAAAATATCTATTTTTCACTTATCTTGAATCCTTTTATCTATACTCATAAAAACAAGTATTTATATTGCCATGTCATGAAAAATGTCGTATTGGTCCGCTAGCAACCCATAAAAGACATTTAAATTGTTCATTTTTAAAATTAATTTAAATAAATAATTTCGGTTAAAAGATTAAATGTACTAATAATTTAGTTTAAAATTTCATCTGTACGATAACTTTTATCAGTATTAGAGATTTAAAAAAAAAAAAATTAGCCAACAATATTAAAAGACATATAATTTGATTATTTAAGAATATTTAAATCCTTATAATTTTTATTTTTTCAGAAAAACTACCTTACCAATTTCTCACCTTGAATTGGTAGCACAGGATACGGAAAGTCCGATATGCAAAACCCAATCCATTTTTTCATGTTTTAAACTTAAAAGGTTTCTTCCAGCATTTAATGAACGCTAAAGACATTCTTTTATTTAAATTATTTTCATGATTTGTTAAAATTAATTACTTATAATTATCAGTTCTCAATTATTATCTCTTCCTTGATTTAGAATACGGACACAACAAACTGAATGGTTTCCATTTGTTTGACGAATCACTACCTCGATGAATTAATAAAAAAATAAATTTAATGGTTAGTTATATTTAAATTGAATATTTAGTGTTGGTTTTTTACTTTAAAAAAAAAAAAAAGGATTGATGTAGTGGAGACAGTGGGTGTGGTGATTTGATGGGATTTAAGATAAAGATACCGTTGAGGCCTTAAATTCAACTGTCGAAGTTAGTTGGGTCTCTTCTCTTTCTCACACTCCTTTCTCTTTATCTTATCTAACAGTCAATCCTACCAGTTTTGGTTTCACATTTTACATAACAACAAATAAAATACAATAAATGAGTATAAAATATATTTAAATAACCTTAGCGAGTTCCTTCCTTTGTTTTTATATTCTTAAATCCACCTTCTCTACGTCTCTTTCTCTCTTACTATTTCCCACACTCCACCATTTTAATCTCTTCTTCCATTTTCCATTTTCCATTCTTCATTCTTCATTCTTCATTCTTCTTCATCAATGGGCGCTGACATGTCCAACAATCCACCTCCCACTTCTCACGCCAAAGACTTCTTCGCCTCCCCAGCTCTCTCTCTCAGCCTCGTAAATTCTCTTCTTCATTTTTTTTTTCTTTATGTATATATACATGCTTTTCGTTTTTCTCTTTTCTCTCTCTCTCTCACTGCTCCTGCATTAAAGGCTGGGATTTTTCACCATGCTGGTGTGGCGGCGGAGGCGGAAGCTGCCACTTCGAACATGGAGGTGGAGGAGTGGGAAGAAGGGAGTGGAGGAGGTGACAGGCTGGAAGAGATTAGCAGCGAGAATTCCGGGCCCACGAGATCCAGATCAGAGGATGATTTTGAAGGAGAAGGTGAGCACGAGGAGGCTGATGCTGCTGATGCTGACGGCGACAGGAAGAGGAAGAAGAAGAGGAAGAAATATCACAGGCACACTGCTGATCAGATCAGAGAAATGGAAGCGTTAGTATATATAATAATACATAATCTCACTTTCTTTTTTACGTTCTGCACCCGTATCTCTATGTTTCCTTGAATATTTGGTGAGTTCATGAACATTATTATCACATTCTCTCTTCTGTCACTTTTTCCTCTTCTTCACAAAACTCTTTATTAATATTAAAATTCATCGAAAAATACAAAATTTGTTTTCCTTTTTTAGATGCTTTACCGTTCCCAACAAAGTATGATATAACTGTGTGTTGAGGTGAGTTTAGATGGAGGACTATTGACATTGATCAATGGGTGATCACTTTGCATTGTAATTTTCTTTCACTTTTTCTTTGAGTTTCTGCCATCCCTCCTGCATATATATATATATATATATATATAACTTCTATATGCGTCTTCATTATTACTAGTTACTCGAGAGAGAGGGAGAGAAAAGCCATAATTAGTTTTTCTTAATTGAGAACTCTTTGGGGTGGTTTTCTTTGAACCTGTTATTAGATGTAAGTAATCACTAATTTAGGGTCACCTATGCTTAGTTTAGTTTGTACAGTACTACTGGCCAGGGTTATGAGAAAGTTATCGATATCATACGATTATAAAAGGAGAATGATTAAAAACAAAGCTTAAAATTTTTATTTTTGAACTGCTTTTGCTTTATTTCTTTGTTTGATATCATATGCCCATGTAAATCACTTTTTCTTAGCCCTTCCCACTTGATTAGTCTGTGTTACACCTCCTTAATAAGTGTATATCTTGTTTGATTATTTTAAACCCCATTTGTTGGACCACAATAAGATAAGGAAGCTTGTTGTGAAAGGTAAATGAAGAGAAAGGCTGACATGAATGTAATGTTATGCAGCCTTTTCAAGGAGTCACCACATCCTGATGAAAAGCAGAGGCAACAACTAAGCAAGCAATTAGGCCTTGCCCCAAGGCAAGTCAAGTTTTGGTTCCAAAATCGTCGAACCCAAATCAAGGTAATTAATTTACATTTATTCATTCACTTACTCACAAAACCAGCTACTCCGTTGACTCTAGTCCACTTTTTTCATTACTTTTTTTCTTTTCACCTTTTTGGCTTATTATATGTACATATATACGTTGGCTTTTGCAGGCAATACAAGAGCGTCATGAAAATTCTTTGTTGAAGTCAGAAATAGAGAAGCTAAAGGAGAAAAATAAGAGCTTACGAGAGACAATAAACAAAGCTTGTTGCCCCACCTGTGGCGTGCCCACCACAAGCAGAGATGGTGCCATGCCAACCGAAGAACAACAACTACGTATAGAAAATGCCAAACTCAAAGCTGAGGTTTATTGTTTATTTACGTTGTTAGTTTTTCCTTATTTCTTGATTATGACGAAAATTTAACATTGAAGATTTACACTCTCAATCATCACGTGTTCGTAGGTGGAGAAGCTCCGAGCAGCTTTAGGGAAATACGCACCTGGGTCATCGTCCCCTTCGTGTTCTTCTGGCCATGACCAAGAGAATAGAAGCTCTTTGGATTTTTACACTGGAATTTTCGGAATTGACAATTCAAGGATAATGGATATAGTGAACCAAGCAATGGAGGAACTGATCAAGATGGCTACCATGGGGGAACCATTATGGCTTCGTAGCTTCGAGACTGGTCGCGAAATACTTAACTACGACGAATATGTGAAGGAGTTTGCAGTTGAAAACTCATGCAGTGGAAAGCCAAAGAGATCCATCGAAGCCTCAAGAGACACTGGAGTTGTTTTTGTTGATCTCCCTCGGCTTGTCCAAAGTTTTCTAGATGTGGTAAGGATAAGATACCTATGTGCATGTATATGTATGCTGAAAGCTTCTAGAATCATTAACATAATCTTGAAGAACCATATGAATACTATGATGTCCGAATAAGTAAACTTTTTTAGTAGTCTTATATCAAAGGTTGTCTTAAGTTGAGGGTTAAATACTATTTCTTTTTTACCTGTGAAAGATATTTGTTATGCATATATGTATATATCTTGCAGAATCAATGGAAAGAAATGTTTCCATGTTTGATATCTAAGGCGGCAACTGTTGATGTTATAACCAATGGAGAAGGTCCTAACAGGAATGGTGCAGTGCAACTGGTAAGAGGAAAATGTTATTACCGTTGTTTCTTTTTACATGGTTTCTGTCAGTAATTAACTCTCTCCATCAAACACTGAATTCACCGTACCACAAACTGCACACTGAATTTTATTGTAATAATAACAACGATACTAATGGAAAAATGTGATGAACTGCATACCTACACTACACCAAACTTCTCGTGTTCCACGTGCCTGCAAACTATGTTATGTTATATTAAATTCACCGGGCCCTACTGAATGAAAAAGGTTTGATATAAACATGGTCATAGATTTTTCTTACATCAGAATTATTATTTTATTATAATATTTTATTTCTATTTATTATTATTATTATTATTATTATATGAAAAGTAGTTTATGCAGTCACGGTCAATCATTTTCATCCAGCCAAATATTTTAAATAAAATTTATTTCCCGTTTCAATCCAGAGAAACGCTTCAAACGTGGATTTATTGATATGAAAATTTATTTTCTGAAGTGGTCCACGTCCACCCGTTGCAAACAAGAGAGGAAGATGCTTTGGAGCTATTTCCGTACATTTTAACATTTTGTCTTAAAGTTATAAATGTTTGAGGTAAAAAGTTAGTTGCATGAGTAAACTTGCTCTTCTACTTGCAGAAATTACGGTTTCATAACTCCATGCGTTGGTCTTCAGTTTCCAAGTGCAACCTTCTTTTGGCACCTTTTAAAACACGACCTTTATTTATTTATATCACTCAAAGTGTAGACAAAGTCGTAGAAAGTTTTAAAAAGATAGTAGCATAATATACTCAAGTACCATTTATAACTGTTGCCATTTTCCACTCATTACTAGTATCTTATCCAATGTGTGTGTCCAGCTGGAATCTCTCTCTCTGTCCCTTTCTCTTACGTGTCCTTCTATGAAAAGAGTTTTTACTATACAAGGCTAAATGCCAACAAAAAAACACATAAATCAGTGTTTTATTGCTTGTACCCCACAATATAAAATACATGAACATAGAAAGACGAGAATGACCTTGTCCAAGTTCTAAAATGTGGACACTGGACAGTGAAGCTTTTAACACAGGAAGTACTAAAGTTTTAATTTTGACAAGAAAACTCAAAATCTTAATTTTGTCTTGGGTGCAGATGTTTGCTGAGCTTCAAATGCTCACTCCAATGGTGCCCACAAGAGAAGTCTATTTTGTCCGTTTCTGCAAACAGTTGAGTGCTGAACAGTGGGCAATCGTCGATGTATCCATAGACAAAGTAGAAGACAACATTGACGCGTCCCTCGTGAAATGCAGAAAACGCCCTTCTGGTTGCATTATTGAGGACAAGTCCAATGGCCACTGCAAAGTATGTACAAATCAAGTCATATATTCATTCAAACTTCTGTTGCATTCGGACCCATAAAAGTTTCAACCTCAATATTTTGTTTATAGGAAAAGCACTGGTCATCACAGTCGGTGCAAAAACTAATCATGAGAAAAATAACATAAAATCGAAGATGGGTACAAAAACTAGGTGTTACCAGTAAGCTGGCTAGCGTGTGAGTGCTATTGCTGCTGGTACCATTATGAACTTTGTCGGTGGACATTATGTGAATTAAGGATGCATTTTCCTAGCCACTATTTAGTAACCAATAACCATCACTTGAATGAAGCAAAGCAACAAAGTTATGTTAATAAAATGAAGGAAGATAGTTAATATCTTGTGAAGATAAACATTTAGTAATTAGAAGAGTTGGTGAAGTGGATTCAGAGTTATTGAAGAGTTAGTGATCTTTGTTTTGTTGTCTTTAGGTAATATGGGTGGAGCACTTGGAATGCCAGAAGAGTGCAGTCCACTCCATGTATCGCACCATTGTGAACAGTGGCCTAGCATTTGGAGCAAAGCATTGGATTACAACTCTACAACTTCAATGTGAACGTCTAGTTTTTTTCATGGCAACTAATGTTCCCATGAAGGATTCAACCGGTGAGTAATCAATTCTAACAAGTTACTTTGTTAAATTCTGCTTTACTAAGAGCATCTATAAATAAAGAGTGTTGCATGACAAAATGTTAATTAGGTGTTGCCACATTGGCCGGGAGAAAAAGCATTTTGAAGTTGGCACAAAGAATGACATGGAGTTTCTGCCATGCAATTGGCGCGTCAAGCTACCACACATGGACTAAGGTTACAAGCAAAAATGGGGAAGACATAAGGATAAGTTCTAGAAAGAATTTGAACGATCCTGGTGAACCTCTTGGGTTGATACTGTGCGCTGTTTGTTCTGTATGGTTGCCAGTCTCACAAAATGTTCTGTTTGATTTCTTGAGGGATGAAACACGCCGAAATGAGGTACCACTCTTGTCTTCTTCCTTCTCAATCTTTTGGTCAATTTTGGTTAACAAATTGATCGGCTAAATTTGCTGATACTTATCATATTGACTCAGTGGGATATCATGTCAAGTGGTGGGACAGTGCAGTCCATTGCAAATTTATCCAAAGGACAAGACCGAGGCAATGCCGTTACCATTCAAGTAAGTTGCTTCGGTTCAAATTTCAATACTTCACGAAATGAAAACTGCATTTAGATCAAAGTATGGTGCTAAGTGAAATATTGGAATCTTTACTTGACAGACAATTAAATTGAAAGAAAAAAGTGTGTGGATACTGCAAGATAGCTGCACAAATCCTTACGAGTCAATGGTGGTATATGCTTCTGTGGACATTACTGGCATTCAGTCCGTGATGACAGGATGTGATTCAAGCAACCTTGCCATACTTCCTTCGGGATTCTCTATCATTCCTGATGGCCTGGAGTCAAGGCCATTGGTGATTACTTCAAGGCAGGAAGAAAAATATACCGAAGGAGGATCTTTGTTTACAATGGCATTCCAGATCCTGACTAATGCATCTCCCTCAGCCAAGTTAACAGTGGAGTCTGTGGACTCGGTCAACACTATTGTATCTTGTACATTGAGAAATATCAGAACAAGCTTACAATGTGAAGAGGGTTAGTCAAAATCAGATAATAAATTGATAGAGAGTCATAGACTATAATTAGCAGTGATAATCTTAGGCTCTCTATTTCCTTTTTGGATGGTATTATTCGGTTTGGCAAAAATAGCTTGCGTTTGTTTTATTCATTATTCCATTACCAAGGAGGCTTTGGTCGAGTATGTATATCTGTATCTGCAGTTCTGTAGGTAGAAAGAGAGACAAAAAGCTTTTAGAATCTAGATTTTAACTATGGCGTGTATAGAATTATCATTTATTAATTCCTTATGCAGTTGGTTTTTTTGTTAGCTATTTTGACTATTCCTGCCTTACATGGTTGGTTTGATGGCTCAGATTTCGAATTATCCTATAAAAACGGAAGAGCAATGATAAGTTATTTGACACCCAAGTTCTGCTCTGACAATGTTATCATCTTTTAGACAACTTTCACGAAGCTGTGCGTTTCATGTTCATGTAGGAAGCAAACTTACGTTACTGCTTAGTGAAGCCCAAATTATAAACATTGAAAACTGCGAATGTTAGGTTGATAAAACTATCCGATGATTAAAAAGGTTGATAAAACTTACACAATCACACTTGCACATCAAAACTTATCAAGATCACTGCTTTTTATCCACGATTTACATGGCAAAAATTTAAGAGCTTTCATTTAATTGACTAGCAATACTACGTGTAAAAGTAATCATAAGAAAAAAAAAAGTCTTCCTTTCTTGAAGATGAAGCGACGAGTTGGATAAGCTATGAGGAAGGGAAAAATTCAGAGCTCAAGATGGAAGTTAAACTCAAGATATTATGATGGAAATTTGGCCATCAGAATCCTAATCGATCATTTCATCACATAATTGCCTGTCACAGCAAGTTCTCAAAGATCACAACACTGCCATAACGCCACATTTGAATTGAAGATTGATCAAAAGCCAAATGAGACATTTTATCAAACATTCAGAGGATGCAATAAGCAATAAAATCTCTCACGATAACAGAGTTAACAAGAATCGCATCTCAAATTAATTTCCTTTGCACCAAATTCTCGACTCCTAGTCCCAGCAAGTCTCACTCTCATTCATTGCTGCATGAAATTAAACGAGAAAACTTCCTGAATTCTCTCAATCCTCCGAATTATCATCGAGCAAGAATAATCAATTAAAGAAAAAGACAATTATATATGATAGCCGTAGCTAGATGATAAGAATTGCACATATAAAAAGTGCACTAACACAGAGTTGCGCCATGGAAATTACAACACATAAAGACGAAAGCGAAAAAAAAAAGGATTAGATAAAAACGCGTGAGAGTGAAATTGAGGAGAGTCTAGGCCTGAGGCTGGGATTCAAAAGGAATGGAAAGCTCTTCGGGCTCGGAAGGTTTGTTGGAGGGCCTTTGGGGTGCGGGGAGGGCGAGAAAAGTCTTGGTCTTGCTGATGGGTCGGGTCTTCTGGAGCTGGACGATGTCTCCCACTTTGAATTGATTATCTGGGTCGTGAGCCTGGTACTTCTTCTTCTTCCTGAAGCGCCTCTTGTACTTTGGGTGAACGGCCACCCTCACCACCTCCACTGCCACCGTCTTATCGCTGCTGGAGCACACAACCTTTCCCTGCATTGTCTTCATCGCCTTTATTTGGGGCACGGAACACGGCGGTGCCCATTGGGGCCTCGCCACGCCGGAATTGGGTTTCGAGAGAAGGGCGGTGCCATGGGCGTTGCCGTTCAGAAATGGAGTTGAGAGCTTCGGAGGGAGCTGAAGAAGCCACATTTCTTATCCTTTTCTTTCTATCACTACGCTCCTTCTCTGTACTTTATCTTTTATCTCCTTATCACTCTCTCCCTCTCTCTTACATCTCCAACATATACATGGGCCTAAAGCCCAAACAACAAATTTTGATTGAACTAGATTCCAGTTTATACATTACTAAACTCTTAATAATTATTTAAAAATAAATTAATTAATTGAAAGAATAAACTAATCCTATATATAAAAAACGTGTTAAAAAATCTAATTCAGTTCATTGGCAAAGATGCGTCCGTTAATTTTTGTAAACTCTGACGTGTGTTTAAACTTATGTTGTTCTTCTTTACAAAGAGGATAAGGTTATCCATCTGGGAACCACGTGGCATATTATGAATGACTTCCATAGTATGCACAAAGAACTGAAGATGGCCACGTGGCAGTTAGATGGGATTCTTGTAACATATCAAAACCAATGTGACTGTGTGTGTGAGGTTTGAAGCACAAAGCACAGCATGGCTTCTCTTGCAAGCTTGGCTGTTGTTCAACCATCCACTGTGAATGGCCTTGCTGGATCTTCCCTTGCTGGATCTTCCCTTGCTGGAACTAAGCTCTCTTTCAAGCCCTCTCAAAAGAGTTTCAGACCCAAGAATTTCAGGTCAACAATTTTGTAATATCATTGAACTATGAATTTCTAAATCAATATTCATGTGCAAAAAGGGTTCTATAGATTTTAATTGCACGTGAAAGCTAACATTACAGGAGTGGAGCTGTTGTAGCAAAGTACGGTGACAAGAGTGTGTACTTCGATTTGGAGGATCTAGGCAACACTACAGGTCAGTGGGACTTGTACGGCTCCGATGCACCTTCACCCTACAACCCTCTTCAGGTTTGGTTTCTTTTTCCTCACTCTATATATTATTTGTTCATTTAACTAGACAAATGAAAACGAATGAGATAGCTGGAGATCCTTTCGGTGGCAGTTGAAATAGGAATGAAAAAGTCAAGCATTTACACTATAGTAAGTGAACAATTAATGGTTTGAGCGAAGAAATAGTGTATACAAAGGCATTGAAATCAATATTGGATAGTTTAGGAGTGGCTAGCTACAATAAGATTTCATGCACTTACACAACTTAGTTCCATTGAAAATGCAAACTTATATCTCCCTCGTTGATATGGATTTGCAGAGCAAGTTCTTCGAGACATTCGCTGCTCCATTCACAAAGAGAGGATTGTTACTCAAGTTTTTGATCCTGGGAGGTGGTTCCACCCTGGCATACTTGAGTGCCACTGCTTCAGGTGACATTCTACCAATCAAGAAAGGTCCACAACTTCCACCAAAGCTAGGTCCCCGTGGCAAGATCTAATTTAGTTTCCGAGTTCCATCTCTTTAGCATATCTCTCTGCTTGCATATAATGTTTAAGTACGCCTAAAGCCTACTTCTATTAAATCATGTTTATTTCTGGTCCAATAAACAGTGTTTGCTGTGTAGTAATGATGATTTATTTATTTTCATGGATAATCTGACAGTAAGGGATCAATCACCTCACCACTAGTAATGAAATCAAGATCTTTTAATGCAAATTGGCCATTTTTACTAACAATCTCGATTTCCTTGGGATGATCCTAATTTATAGAAAGCAAAACTAGAACTTGTATGTTACGCACATTGGCCTGTGACATTAAATACAGGATGATCTCTACAATAACACTGTCACAGTCACAGAAAGGAACCGTGAGTTGACAGGTCTCGGGGAGGGACAAACATGGATGATATTTGTGCTAGGTATGGTCAAAAAATCACGACTCAGTAGCTACCAGACTACAAATCCTTCTCACATTGAGGATGGCATATCTCACACCATTCTTCAAAGCCATTGATTTTGTGTGTTCGTTCCTATGTAAAAAGGAAAGAATTGATCAACAAACGCCTCTCTGACTCTAATGCGCTTTTAATGACGTGCTGTTGGGCTTCTCGTGACTCCCAAGTTCTCAAGATATGACATCTTCTTGTTGGTCACTACGTTAGGAAGTTTTTGTTGCTTTGTACCGTCGTCTTTGTACAAGTCATCTGGAATTGCAAAGGGGTCCTTCTTCAACGTTGAGTCCTCTTGATCAGAGCCCCAACCCATGAAATCTGATAATGTCATTGAACCAGGTGCTTCAGCACAACCCTTGTCTATCTCTTCTCTAGGAGGCCTTGAAATTGAGTTTCCCCTTTTTCCTGATGATATATTTTGACATTGAATTTGGAAATCTGCTTGGAGTACATCATCTATTCTTGAAAGAACTGTAAAGGCCAAACTTTCCAATATTCTTGAATAGCTTTCTAGAACAGCTTGCCCCACATCCTGCCAACATAAACACAATAAAATCATTCTATTCAATGGCCCTTCCAACGTTGGCAACAGAAATTGAAAAGGAATCCAAATGTGTTGTTGTGTGTAGATCTTAAGATCAAACGAATCTCTCTGGCAGTTCATTGTAACTAAAGTGTGTGCAGATTTATTTTTAGTCAGCTAGAGTGTGTACAGATATTGGACAATTAAACTCAAGGAGATGATCTTACCTTGTTGTATTGGATTTTGCTTATATCCAATGCAGATTGAGGAAGGCCAGGGAACCGGTGCTTTAAGAGAAGTAATATGGTTTCTGCTCTCTCTTCAAAGAGCTCTCTTTTTTCGAAACTCACTGCAGAACCCCAAGCAGATTTTCCATCCTTTTGGTTCATCTTCCGTTTCCAAATCACTATTGATGCTTCAATTCTATTCTTGAGATCCAGAATTTTATGCTCAGATGATAAGTCCATCGTTGATAGGAACTGGTCAGGATCAAAAAATTCGACTGTTATACTCCTATAGATCGAGTCCCCTAGACTTGCTCTTCCATTCTGTAAATGAAGAAAAGGAAAAAAAGAAACTAGATTATGTAAATAGATGTCACAATGTTGCTCCAGGTGCTAACTATAAGCTTGCGTCGGTTCTTATTGTCTCACCTTGGGTAGGGAGTCAATATAGCTTTCAGGGATCTCAATCTCTGATAGAATTTGAGCATTTATTGCCATGGCTGCTTTAAGTACTTGATTCACACAATCTTTCTGATAATGCAGAAATTTTCTAGCCGAATCAGATAGACCGTCTGCCGGAACCTTAGGGGTAGGTAACCACCACTTATCATCATTTTTTTTCTTTGCACTGTCTTGATTTGAATCATCTGAATCTTTTGACACATAATAGAACTCATTTTGATCTTTGAAGTTATCCAGACATTCCTGTTCATCATCAGCAATTGCTCGGGATAATTAGTAGTCAATTTAAACCTGTAAGAGAATTATCTTATCACATTTAACTCTAAGAGGTAATCAAGGGTAATGATCTTACAATAAGCATTGCGTCAAGCTTGCGCAAGGCAGGGATATTCATGTGGAGATCCGTCCTTTGTCGTGTCGTCATAATCTAGCCAATAAAAAATCAGGTTCAATCATACATATAGGTAGCAGTTATAATGATAGAAAGAATAACATAGATACTTTTATATAGAAATAGATAGAAAGAGGTTACCTCCATGTTTGAACCATCCTTGGACTTTTGTTGTGAAGGAACCATTTCAACAATGTAATCCGTGACAGATAGAAGCCAATCAATTTCTTTTCTCCATTTTGCTTTCCTTTCTGCCGGCATTGGTTCTAGACGTTTTTGTTCACCATAAATAGAAGCTGCAGTTTCAGTGAGACAAGAATTATCAGAACATATCGTGATAAGAAGCTCTCAAAGAAAGAAGAAAATCAACCAGTATAATAGAAAGAACACAGGAAAAAAAGTCAACGTACCAGCAAGGTTTGTAAAAGCATTTGACAGTGCCAAAGCGGAAGAAACTCCCTTTCCACCACCGGACATGTCCTCACCCAACAGCAGTTTGGCAAATCTCTCCTTCATCTGTTCCATATCTGAATTAATCCCAGCCATGAATGTCAACTTTGCAGACAAATCCAATAAAAGCCATCAACAGAACTTGATGGTATGTTATATTAGACATGTGCAAGATTATGAATTATGACGTGATTGTTAAATAGTAATAGTGATAGTAATGGCGTTGACCTTGCAAGAGCTTCTCTCTGGCTTCCTTTGCTGCCATTTCTTCCTTGGTTACCGTCCTTGCTTTGGGAATCTTGTCTGCATCGTTGTTAAGAGGCTTTGATCCTTGACTTCTTGATGAGGCTGCACCATCCTCTGTAGGTTCCAATTCGGTAGCAATGTCAACGCTGAGGCTCTTGGTATGTCTTCCAGTGCCCTCAAATATCCCTTTGAAGGTAAACAATTTGGTTCTGTAACCTTCCTGCTCTTGTTCTCCTGCTCGAACCATGTTTTTTCTTTTTCAATTTTTCCCAGCAAAGTTTCAACTTTCAAGGTGTAAAGAAGTAGAACAAAACATGGGGTGTCCCAGACCCTGCAGGGAGAGATAGTGGGGGAGAAGGAAAGTAGCAAAGGGGAAGCCAAAGCAACGAATGAAGAGGGTGTTGTGTTTTCTTTCTTTCTTTTTTCTTTTTGGAGTTGGGGAGTTTGAGAAAAGGGTGGAAGTCGTTTCTTCGTTTTTTTTGCTAGCCTTTCTTTTTTGAGCGGGTTCTTTGAACGTGGGGTGCATGTTGTAAGAAATGGGAAGGGTTCTATAGTGAGAGAAACAAAATTTGCATTATTTTTTTGTTAGGGGAACTTTTGCTTTCGTATGCAGAGGTTGAAATTGGATGGTTATTGGTTAAGGTTCTAATTTAGAGGTCAAATATAGCTGAAGACCAGGGAAGACAGACAGGCACGCTTAGCCAATTACAAATATTATAACAACTCACACCGCCACCATTCCTTTTTCTAACAATTAAACCAACATATCAATCACTCTCTTACTGCTTTTCAACTCCAAATTCTTACTACTTTTATGTTTTTTTCCCAACTGCTCATATCATCACTCATTTTGTAACTATTAGCTTCAAAAATAATGAATGCCACACTTGATAGATGTGATAAGAACAAGGAGAATGAAACAAACATGACAGCTATTTTACTATACGATACAAGGATGTTGTTTGCTCCAAACCTCTGTAACTGCAACATATGTAATTAAACTTTTAGTCTAAAGTAAAATTCATTTTCTTTATTGTGTTCTAACATATAATTTGGAACTTCCCTTGTGCGTGAGATTGAAGCAGCAGTTCCCTCATATCTTTTTGTTGAAAAAAAAAATGAGAGCGTGTGCACGTCTACAAAATATTGCAAAATGGATTATAAGATCCGGAATATGATCATATACATGTTATGTCTTTCAAGATATGATTGTCTAACACCTGTAAAATGAGTCAAGATTAAAATATACTATATATTAAACTTGCGTCTTTATTTTTTATTTTTTACTAATATCAAATTTTATTAGTACAACTTTTATATTAAGACTTCTTACAAAATAGATTAAGTGTACCGAATTATTAAAATTAATTTATTTCCAGGTTTAATGTATTACATCAAAACGTAATGCCTTTTGTTGTTAGATTACATATTTATAAATATTTAAATTATTTAAAATTTGATGTATGTAACTATCAGAATAATGTGACATTATTATAATAGTATATATAGATCAAATTTAATGTTTAAAGAAAATTATGAAATTTTACTAAATTTGATACACATGGTGGGCTTTCGGGCTTTCATCTCTAATCTGATTTTTTTTTTCTCCAACAATAGACTGATGACTTAATTGAACTTTTAATCTCTTTATTTGTAACCAATGTGTAATTTTGATTCTCCAATAATCAAACAAACGTTGAGATTACTGACTCTATAGAAAAATATTAAATGGACCTTTGTTTTTCTAGATCTGGATAAACACATTGGGCCATTCTCCCGCACGTTTTAGATGATGGTTAGAAGAGTGAATTTTAAATAATAATAACAATATGGAAATTGATATTTTGATAAACAACTTTTAAATAATTCTAAAAAAAATTGAATATATTTTAATTATCATACAATTATTGAATTTTTATTTTAGTTCATCAATACCCAATTTCGTCCATATGAAAAATTAATATTTTTAATAATTTCTTGAAAAAAATTGAAAAAAATTCAATGATTTACTAAATTTTGGTTTTATTGTTATTTTTTCTTATTTTCAAGAAAAACAGAAAAAAATGTTTTTGTTTTATTTTATTGTCTTTCTGTTTTATTTTCATTTTATTAAAATATAATATGAAAAAAAATATGATTTAAGTTTTTTTCTTCTTTATTATTTTAGAATAAAAGTATTTTCATTTGCTTTATCATTTTCATTTTATTAAAAACATAAAGTTTCATTTTTATTTTATTTTTAATAATAAAAAAATAAAAAAAGGGAGAAAAGAAAAAAAAAAGAATATACTCCTTACACCCCTCCCATTACACCCCTTCAGATTTGCCTGGTGCCTTCAGAATCTACTGTGGGACCACATGTAACAGATTTGATTCTGTCTCGAAATGGTTTTCCTATCGTTGATTTAGAACAGGATTCACTGCCAATTCGGTTGAAAGAGAAAGGCCTTTTATGCAAAGACAAATACCCTTTTAAGTTTATAATTCTCATTTTAAAACTAAGATTTATATATTCCTAATCTTCTGTTCTGTACTATCATTTATTTTCTTGTTTGTTATTATTTGTTCTACTTACTTGTAATAACATTTACTATATTGTTCAGCAGGTTCTAGCAGGTTCTAGATTATGTATTTATTCTCATTTACTTGTGATAAAATATCTTTATGTTTATGTTTAAAGGCGTCTACACACTTCACTAATTAGTCTTTGAAGGTATCAATATAAAGGAAATTGTAGCAATCATTAAAAAAGTGTATAAATATGAGCTTTAGCTTGCACTTCAGAATCAAAATCTACCACCAACCTCATGGCTAAAGAACCTCTCAAGAACAATAACAACAATTCCGACTATACTTGGACGCTTGTGAGTGTTACTATATATATAAACTTCACATCAAATTCAAAGTTTTAATCAAATCATGCAATGTATATGCATCTTGCTATGTTAAACTTTATATATTTAACTTATTGCAGGCTTGTTTCGAAAAGTTACAAGATGATGTGAGGCGCCTTCAACAAGAGAATGAATATCTCAAGAAGTTGCTGGTATGATGGAGCATCGGATTAACATTGATACAAAAATAATAAATCAAGATTCCTAATCTGTTGTTACTTTGTTTCTTCTTTTTTTCTTGTATTTGTTTGTTTTAGTGGAATTCACCGAATAGTTGGATTGATAAGGAGAGAGGTATGTGATTTTCCTTTCCCCGAGGAGTTTCAACAATTTTTGGTTAACTTTATAATATTGTTGCGGTGTGGATGGACACTGATGCTGTTGATTTGGTTCAGCGGCAGAATTGGTGAAAGAAGCCGCCACTGAAATTGCGGTGGAGAAGCAAGTGGAAGAACAGTGCGGCCCACCACCTTAGAACCATCAAAAGTTTAGGGCCCAACAGAGCCCATCACTTGCCAATATTTTAATGTTACTGCTGTGAAGACAACATATATGTGTGGTTAATATAATTGTTTAACTTTTTCTACTTATTGTCATTAATATTACAAAATATTAATTTACTTTCTCTCTCTCTTCATCTACAATCTTTGGATAAGTTTGATGTTTAGTTATGATCTTACAAACAGATAGATTAGAGTAAGGACACCGTCTCTAGAATATAAAAGAATTGTTGAAAAAGAAAAAGTCTGCTGAACTAAAATTATACAATTGAAGGGTGAAAGAATATAATTAAAGAAAATGAATAATAATCTCAAAAATAAGAAAATAATTAATTTTAAAGAAAAGTGATGAAAAAAGAAATTTTTATAAGAGGACTTTTGATTTTTATTGGCTTGTTTAAAATAGAAATGACTAGTCTTACTTATATTATTCAAGAGAATATTTTAGAGATAGTTTAGACTTCTCCTAACTACCCTAATAATTGTAGACTTTCTTACTTATCCTATTGATTATAGAACTTTATAGAATATTGTAGAAGTAATCCAAAAAATCAATTTTATTTTTAATATTCCTCCTTAAAATAACATTTTTGATATTACCATGATTTTCTTAGGAACTGATGGTGTTGTCAATAACCTTTTCTATAATAAAGTCATGTTGCAATCTCAATATATTTGGTTCTTGCATGAAATATTGGAATTCCATATGGTTCTTGGAGCGACTGTGTATATGTCTAAATTTGTGCTCGTGTTTACATTTAATCGTCTTACAGTTCTGCTTTACACTTTGTCTTACACCGTTTCAACCCAATAGAAACCCCAAACAACTTGGGAACCTCTACCTTCGCCACATTCGGCGTACATGGCAAGAAGCCAGTGGCTCCATCGAATATGCACCGCGTCATCAGTTAAAGAAATATGCTTTGCTGGCAAAAGCTCCAGAGCCCTCCCTCCGTTCCGACAATGACACAGTCCTCACACCACCAGCAGATGATTCTAACTGCTAATAACTAAAACCATAACCGTAATTGGTAATCAAAGTGAGTATGTTATTACACAAACTCTTTAATTGACCCATCTCGTGATTCAATTGCATGTTCTCTTTTTTAGCCATTCAATTTCTTCTAATAGCTCAGGCATAACTATGCAACTCGTTGTGTGGTGCACTGTGGTGCACTATATTATTATTGTTTCTAACAATCAGAGATGAGTTCAAGGATAGTACCTGTTCTTCCCGGTGCCGACACAGCCACCATTACAGTACTGGGCGTGACTATGACTTCATTCCCATTATACTCTTGGAGGCTAGAAAACTTGGATTGATCTCCTGTTAGATGATGGCCACAACCAGAACCATCGAGTCATTTTCAAAGCGGATAGAAGCTAATGCATCTACGTGTTTCTACCAGAAAACACTTTCCCCAGTCTTCTTCCTCCACAATCTTCACAGCTACATTACTCTCCTGTAATTTAGCTTGGGAAAATCTTTTGGTATGCCAAAATTTGCCACACTGATAGCATTTAAAAATTTTCTTGGCTGTGTGGGAGAGAAGTCAGGCTATTTTGATTTCCTTTACTCTTGAAAAACTTCTTTGAAGCTATGAGAACACTTCATTCTCATTCTTTTATTGAGATACTAGCCATTTGCTTTGCTAGTAACTCTTGAGAGGATAGTAGACTTTTGAATTCCTCCAAGGATGGTTGTTGAACCCATCCATCCTTGTATATATATGGAATGTACTTCGGCTTCCTTGAATAATAATTTTTCTTATCCGAGCTTCAGAAATTACTTCCTCTGAATTTAAGAAGAAAATCTTCGAACAAAGATTTTTAAATTTAAAAAAATACCCGAAAAATAGAAAGATTACCCTGAGTGGTGTTAGAGAACTCATTCTTCAAAATTTGAAATCGTGCTTCATCCTTCTTGTTGAAGGGTCTGTCTAGAGTATGTCAAATTTCGTGAGCTGATTTGCACCGTATGATTTGATTGAATAAGTCATGAGAAATCGATCGCTTCAAGACAAACTCTGCCTTTGCATTCAATTGCTTCCAGTGCATTGACATTTCTTGACTCGTTTGTGGGAGTTGTATTATTCTTATCAACATCTCACAAATCTTTACCAACAAAGTAAGACTCCGTATATCCTGTAGTTTAACTGATTTGATAGTTCAAGATCAAATTCACTATGATCACTAATTCATTTTTAAGACACAAGTTGATTTCTCTTAACAAAAATATTTAATACACGATACTAAAAAGCCTTTATAACTCTGATACATGTAGAATATAAAAACAAAACAAAAAAATAATAGAAAAAACCTATTAACTTACTATAGAAACAACTAAAAAATACAAGAATATAATAAAAAAAAACCTCAAAAATAAAAAAAAATTAAAAAAATGATAAAAATGAGACTAATCCTATTTATATTACTCAAGAAAATATTCTAAAAATAATCTAAACTTTTCTCAATTATCTCAATTTACAGAACTACGTAGAATATTCTAAAAATAATAAAAAAAAGTTAACTTTATTTTTAACACTGGTTGGAATGGGTTCTGAAGTTGGCAGGATCAGAGAGGATCGTTGGTCTAAACCAAACCCTTGCGTTGTGAATATGGAATCAGTGGGCGTGCTAATGACTTGCCCAATGCACAGTTACATTCAAGAAGAGCTTGCCAAGCGCTTCAACCTCTTCAAACTATGGGACTTTCCCTCCTTCCCCGCCTTCGCCCAACTCCACGGAAACTCCGTCCGCGCCGTCGTCGCTAACGTCAAAGTCGGAGTGGACGCCGCCGCCATCGACTCCTTGCCCAATCTCGAGATTGTCTCTACCTACAGCGTCGGTTACGACAATATCGACCTCCCAAAATGCACAGAGAAAGGCATTCCCGTCACCAACACGCCCAACGTTTTGACCGACGACGTCGCCGATCTCGCCATCGCCCTTGCCTTGTCCCTCCTCTGCAGAATTTCTCACTCCCCTCGCCGTAACTCTGCCGCTCACTTTACACCAAAGGTTTTCACTTACTCATTTTATCAGTAGCTTCTTTTTATTTAATTCAATTATGGTTTTAGTTTAGGGGTTTAGGGTTTACCAAAAGAGTACTTAAATTAAATTAAATTAAATTTGATTTTGGGAATTGCGTATTTAGCTCAGTGGAAAAGCGGTTGGAATTATTGGGCTGGGGAGGATTGGGTGGGCGATTGCAAAGAGAGCTGAGGCATTTGGGTGCCGAATCGGGTACCATTCGAGATCCGAAAAGGAAAAGTCAGGGTATAAATATTACTCTAACGTTCTTGACTTAGCTGCTGAGTCTGAAGTACTGGTTGTGGCCTGTACCCTGACCCCAGAAACCCGTCACATTGTGAACCGTGGAGTTATTGATGCATTGGGCCCAAAGGGGATTTTGATCAACATTGGGCGAGGCCCGCACGTGGATGAGCCCGAACTTGTGTCCGCGTTGATGGAAGGAAGAGTAGGTGGTGCGGGCCTTGACGTGTTTCTGAATGAGCCAGAGGTGCAGGAAGAGCTACTAAGGCTTCAGAATGTTGTGTTGACCCCTCATGTGGGAAGTGACACTGTTGAAACTTGCATGGCCATGGCAGACCTTGTCATTGCAAACTTAGAGGCACACTTCAGTGGGAACCCACTTTTGACTCCAATCACTTGAAAGTAGTTAGTATCTATCTGACTTTTGTTGCAATGCAATCATCTAGGTCATTTGTTGATGTTGTTCACATCTGTTTTCCCTTTTTCCTGTGTTTCTAAAACATTTCCTCTGAATTATATGAAATGGATACATAAAATTATTTCATAATCTACTTTTTTAACTTATTTTAGTGAGTTATTTATATTACCATTTCAAATATAAACTATCAAGATAATATTTGTAATAGCTTTCTGTCTATTTGTTGCTACAGTTTTTGGATTATTGTTTTCCAATTACACTTTTTTGAAATTGAATGTTACATTAATTATTATTGTTTTAATTATTCATTTTTAATAAAATATTTATTTTTATTAATAAATGATAATTATTTAAAATTACATTGAAGAACAAGTTTTTACATGCTTAAGATTTAATTTGTATAAAAAAATTCAAATACACTGATAATATATAAATTTATAGGTATTGAAATCATGTAATTACTTGATATTAATTTTTTTTCTAATTAATCATGTCTGTATTCGTTATTTTATAATTTTAGTTTTACTAAATATTTTATCCTAATTTTTAAATTTTCAATTTTTAATTAATTTGTTAGTTTTTAACTAGTTTTTCTGTAAATTGTATTCCACGTAACTCTTTATTTTTTTTCCCGCTCTACAAAAAAAAAGATGTTCATGCTGCACTTTGTATTTCTCTTTTGGAGTCTGTAAGACCGAAAAATATAACAGTTGCAGCTTAGTTGTGGTTATTGTACAAAGTCCTTAAATCAAAGTTCATGTAAACTGTGATTATTTCTAACAATGGTTTAAATAAGCACATATAGAAGCCAGTTTCGTAAATGATTATCTCTATATCAAGATATTAGTCTCTGATTCTAGAGGAAGGATATTCTAGGCACACCAACAAACACGTGTTTGAATTAGTCACAAAACTTTATTTATAAATTAATTTTATTTAAGCAAAAATAACTTTGAATAAATCAATTAGTGTTTGTAATATTTTTTGAGAAATATATTTTTAACGTAACAAATAGTGTTTCTAGTGTCAAAATTTAGTTTATTGCATTAAGTAGTTATATTATTTCATAATATAAATATTTTAAATGTCCTTGTTTTATTTTTCGCTTGGCCCATCCACACCAACCATTGTCCTTATTTCTTATCCAAAATAAGTTCCAAATATCATGGTGAAGATAATATCGTCCAAATCGATCTAAAAAGGAAAAGTAAAAGTACTGAAGGACCCCACTAATCATACAAAATATCATGACCCAATTCCGGGGCTTTCTTTTGATATCTAATTTCAGTTTCATTAATACTTCAACCTTTATCTTCTTCTTTCTGGTATAGCCAACACCAAATCCCCTTCTTTCTTCTGAGCTATTCATACAGAGAAGTTGGGAAAAGACCAAATAATATCCACAATATTAAGAGAAATTAAGGGGTCATTATCCAAAGCAGAAAAAAAAGAACTGAAGAACACGAACTTATCATTATATATATAATAAAAAAAAAGAACATCATTATCAAACTACATAGGACCCTTCAAAACATTAAAAAGGAATGAATCGGGAGTTGCTGCGTATATTTAACATGTCTAGCTATGTTCTTCACATTACCCTGGTGGAACTTTAATATAGAAGCAAGCATGAGAATATACTGAGATAAGTTAAGAAGCCCCTTTGAAGATGAGGAAATTGAGAGTCTCCAAAGTAAAGTAGACGAAGCTTCCCTTCGAATGTGTGAAAAAGCACCCAAAACTTGATCCCACCACACACTGCCATCCAGAACCGTACTTGGTATCAAACTCCTACCACTCAAATAAACCATAAACTCAGTCAAACACCAACAAAAAACTCGTGTTTGGAAGGAGCACTTTCTGTTGTATATCATCGAAAAGATGGCAAAAAATGTTACCTTTTTAATGTGGGCAGCAATGGATGTGCAATCCAAAACATCGTATAGATCGAGAGCTTCAGAAGCAGATGCCATGGCTTGGATCTGCATCTTAAGGGGCATGTCAGTATCCTCTATCACAGCTTTACCTTCCAACATGGTTTCACACCCTTCTCTTTTCCAACAGAGTGAGCAATACCAATAGCATATCACTCTATATATGATGTCACAGTTTTCTTTTGGGAGGGAATCACTCAAATTACCATAGAGCTGTCACTGAAACTTTTTCTGTCCTTATTTCTGTTACCTCACACAGTTTTGTCCTTTTTTGTACAAATGGACATCCATGAATAACTCCCTCTCTCTCATGATTTTTGAGTCATATGAGGAAATTGATGCCAAAGTATAATGAGGAGCTAAGGATAAAGCTGGTGAGGCTATAAATAAAAGGAATTTTGTCAGTTTGGTCATTTTGGCCAGGTGCATTGTTTTCTTTGAAGTTCAAAATTGAATCCAATTGAACTACCTATCCAGTGACTTTTGTTTTTTCTTTCTCTTGAATAGGACACATTTTAAAACTATTTATATAACAATATAAAAAATAGTTATTCATCACACTTCATTGGTAGAGAGGGGAAGTCCAGAACAAAATTAAATAATGTATAAAAGGAAGAGGGCAATAACCATGTTTACCAAGTAATTCAGAAGGAAACATTATTAGCCTGTTAAGGGTGAAATCGTAGAACGACATAGACATGGCAGCATCGACTGCTTATAGTAGTCACAATAATTTTGTGAATATAAAGTTGGCCTTTTTTTTTCAAGTTTAGATAGCAACTCAACAGCTGGAAAAGCTAATGAAAAATGAAACCATGAGTAAACTTAGTATCTTGCATTCAAGGGTTGCAATTTTAATAACAGAATGCATAGCATTTAATTTGAAAGCAAACAAATAAAAATAAAAATATTCAAATAAAACATAGGCCAAACTTTGATTCTTTGTAAAAGAATATTATCACCATACCAATTATTACATGTTTAATATAAGTTTTTAATATAAGAGTATCAAATATCAGTTCAATAACTGAAATTCAAATATACACTTTTTAATCGCTAAATATGATAGGAAATACATTTCTCTTTCCCTTTTAATATGTGTAAGATATATATAATGACTAGTTTCTTAAGCATACACACTCTTTTATTATATATATATATACACACACACAAATAAATGGGACAAAATTCAATCAAATTAAATATATCTTTATAAGGTAAAATTAAAATTATCTGATCAAGAAATTAATATTTCGTTAATGTTCGAATACTCTTTACCTAATATGATTGATTAGAATATTTTGATCCGTTAAGTTGTATATTTCCAAATAATCTTTTTAAATTCAATACATGACTGAATAATTTTAATACGATTTTTATCAAATTTATTTCATAAGACTGGATTAGTTAACTCAATTATTGTCGAATAATTTAAGTTAAATGTTATTGTTTATCAAATGTCTTTGATTTAATAGTCATTTCATCCTACAAGAATTCTTTATCAAATAACTTTAATTTGACCTTATAAAGATATATTTAATTTTATTGACAAATTTAATTGAATTAGTATGATTATGTGGGTAATATTATATATATTATTTATTTATTGGAAACACAATATTTTGTGGGTGCAACGTTAGTTTCCAAAACCAACCAAATTATTTATAAGAATCCATTACACATCAAACACTTTCTAAAAATAATAGTATTTTACAAACATTAAAATCCTTAACACCACTCAAGCCATACTAAAAGTAATAGTATTATCCCAAATTCCATATTAAAAAAAGTACTAACTGACTGCATGATATCAAGGTCTTAACAATGTAATTATTATAACTTCTATATTATACACACATTGAAACTAACCTACACAAAATCGTTAAAAAAATTTAATTATTCTTAGACATTCATTTTTATATTTGAAAAAAAAAAGTTCTTCCATACTACTCTTTCAAGCTTGACACTTCACCAACCATCTCTCTATGTACATTTTAGGTTCTGGTATAGTTGTTGTCGGTTAGAACCAATTGATGAACATCTATAGTATTTAGATGCGTAATTAAATACGGTAATTCACTAAATTTGAAATATATAGGACAAAATATATTTTTTCGATTAGGAATTTTAAAAATTTACAAAAATAATTAGATCAATTAAAGTTAAAAAAATTCACTTGTAAAAAAATTTAAATTATCCATATTTTTATTAGATTATTTATTATTTCAATTTTGAGTAAGACTAAAATATTATTGGTTTGCTTATTGTTTGGTTATATTTTATATATATATATATATATATATATATATATATATATATGATTAATTCAAATTTAATGTATTTTAATATCTTAATAAATTATGAAATTTTCATTCCAGATGAAGGAGTATTGTGTTTGATATTTAGCATTATAGTGTGAACATATGAGATGAATTTCTTTTTTTCATTTTAGATGAATGCCTAATGAAATATTATATGATTAGGTAGGAAGCTTTTGTAGAGAAGGTCAACACTAACAGCCAGATGGGGATTGCATGAATGATTCCTTAGATATTTTAATAGTTCGAATAAATCAATTCACACCAACCAACATCAATAATATCATTTTATTACTTCTGTGTGGATGTCATTTCTTTAATTATCTCCTCAACAATTAACTTTCAACACTATTTACGAGTAAAAGAAAATAGATGGTGATTTTGGGATTTTACAAGACACAACTATAGGTTTTTTTTTTCTTCAAACAACAAAGGCATCTCTAATGATTTATAATGATTTTATTTTTTTCTTTTTATCTTCTTTGCATATGGTTGGGTAACTTTTTTGCCCTTTATTTATTAATTTTATTATTATTGATAAAAAAACGGAAAAAGAGACTATAGTGCATGCTCTCGGCTGTAAACAAAGAGAAATGAATGCTTTGGAAAACTTATTTATAAACTTCTAAGTGAAATATACTCTGAGACAATTATTGAAATTACGTAGTATTCAGAGTTCTTATACATGATAAATTAAAAAAAAAAAAGTTTTTGACTAGTATGCATTTGGTAGCAATTTGTAAAAATACGTGACTTGAAAATGTAAGAATGAATTAACGAGTATTTAAAATGATTAAAGACTGAATAATATTTTAATTTGAAAGAATATAAGTTTGAATTTTATATATATGAAGCTAAAAAATAAAAAGTGTGATAACTTATTTTTTATTTTATTCTAATAAATAAATTGATGAGTTAAGATTTAATAAATAAAATAGGAGTATATATCAACAAATCAGAGTGGCGCAGCGGAAGCGTGGTGGGCCCATAACCCACAGGTCCCAGGATCGAAACCTGGCTCTGATAAAAAAGAGAAGGCTTTCCGCTAATATTTTTCTTTTTACTTGTTTTCTTCGGGGCTGATTTTCGACTCTTATACTGTTTGGGTCAAATGTGGGCCTTCATGAAATTATGTGAGGACATACGACACTTTAGGCCCAAAAAATTCTTTCCTGTACCATCTTAAACTTACTGTCAGGATTATCTCCAAATGGGGTCATTCCCAATATTTTCTCAACACAGAGTAGGGTCTCTCCCCTTCAAATATATATACACAAATAATCATCAAAATATATATTTTTTTTCAATAATTTGATTTGTAATACCATCAGTGTAAAACATTATGTTTAGTTTTCATAACATTATTAAAGTAAACAAAATTAGACTGTTAACCAATTTCAAAACATCACGAGTATAACTTATAAAGTGGTAGAGTTAATAATATAATTACACACATCAATGGTTGGATAAACAATTTTAAATTAAATCCAAAAAAATTTACAAGAAATATTTAATAAGGTTTAAACATTTTATTACTTTACCCAACATGTACGTGCAAAATATGTACTTAAATTGAACTCTGGATTCCAAGTCAAAAGATGTCTCGTTATGCTGCAATAAATCCCAATAGTTGCTCGTGAAAACACAACTTTACCAAACCCTCTTTCACCTGCAAAACTGATACGGTTTTTGAGATTTAATACATGTCAATTCCTTGTCTTGTTTCTTAATCTGATGCTAACAACCTTGCAATAAAATATTTAAATGGTGCAACCAATTTTGTCTTTGGGTTACCCAAATGACATTAGCAAAGTTCCTTTCTTGAGTTTTGTTTTTGCAATTCATAATCTGCATTATCCAAGAGAGATTAACGTCACGAACAAATTATAGAACCTACCTAAAATGATAAAAAGTAAAATCACATTGCAGCATAGACAAACAAGAGAGGACCCATAATATTATTAGAGAATTGTCCTACTCCTATAATTGAAGGTTCAAGAATTATTTTGCAGAAGTGGCTGTGTCCCACAAAGAAAAAAGACAACATAAGAAACTGTTGTCCTCTAATAGAAACACTCACATATATCAGCAAAAAAAAAAAAAAAAAAAAAAAAAGCTGCCGACACTTATACCCGATCCTGCTGAACTTGTGCAGCCAGTGAGGTTTGGTTCCGAGCCTTCAAACTTTGTTATCCGTTGCTCTTATTTATCCTTCAAGCCTAAGCACTTCTTCTGCATTCACCACACCTTCTCTTTCTTTCCTTCCATGCAAACATAGTGAAAGAAACACAACTCAATTGAATTCTATTGTATGTGTCCTTTCTCATCATTTATCTATATTGAGTGTTGGCATGTTTTGAGTTTCTCACTACTTGTTTGCTTTTGCTGATATATATATACGTACAAATTCAGTGGCACAAGTTCTTAAGATTGTTGTCTGGTTCTACCAGTATCATACAATTCACTCTACATTTGTATTGTATAGTGATTCATGATGTTGTCCACAAAATCTGATTCCGATGTCACAAGCTTAGCTCCTTCTTCACCTTCAAGGTCTCCAAAGCGTCCTGTGTACTATGTGCAAAGTCCTTCAAGGGACTCTCATGATGGAGACAAGTCATCTTCAATGCAGGCTACTCCAATATCGAATAGTCCGATGGAGTCTCCTTCACACCCTTCATTTGGGCGTCACTCTAGGAACTCTTCTGCTAGCCGTTTTTCGGGGATTTTCAGGTCATCTTCTGGGAGGAAAGGAAGTAGGAAGAGAAGTGATAAGGGGTGGCCTGAGTGTGATGTCATTTTGGAAGAAGGTTCTTATCATGAGTTTGAGGATAAGGGCTTCACCAGACGCTTCCAAGCATTAATTGCTGTGTTTACCTTTGTGGTTCTTTTCACTGTGTTTTGCTTGATCATTTGGGGTGCCAGCAGACCTTATAAAGCAGAAGTTAATGTCAAGGTAAGGAAATTTATCAGTCTTGAAGGAGTGAATTTGTGCCACACTTCACTCTTATCTGGTTTTTCTTTTTCTTAATTTGTAGACTAACTCATGATAACTGCTGTTGGGAGCGGAGAAAACTATTACCTAAAAAGTCATTAATAGTATATAAATGATAATTCAGCATCTGTTAGTACTATGACTTGGTTGGTTCTTGATTCCTCTAACCATAGTCTTTAATTGCTGCTGCAGCAGCAGCAATATCAAGTCTATCCATTCTAGAAATGGATTTTCAACCTCAAAAGCTGTATAGTCTAATTAATTGCCAATAAAATGTTTCTTAACCAACCCTTTTAAGACTAGTATTTTAATTCATACAAATATGCCCTTATTAGTAATCATCAGTTCCTGTAGTTATTATGTTTTTGAGTTTCATGCTAATAAGAATTCACATTTCAATTTTTTTTTCATACAGGAGCTAATTCCTAAACGAGTGTCACCAGAGATCAAATCATTATTTTAACCTCTTAGATAATTTGTTGTTTGAACCTTCTATGTTATTCTAGAAACTCTGTTTTATTTCAAATTAGCACATGGGGCATGGATACCATAAATAAACCACTTAAAAACTTGGGTAGCAGTATGTTACGATTTTGTTTCAATGTGCATAATTTACTCATTCAACTCCTAGATTTTGATTGAATACTAGACTTTTAAGCTGATATTGGCACTGCAAAACCAAAGATTTGAAGCAATGGATTTTTAAAGTATGGCCTCAATTCAAGATATTTAATAAAAAAGAGTATGTGTCATGGGATTTTCATTACATGTGACTTTAAATAGTTGCTAGTCACAGGCCACACTGGTTAACATTTGGACTCTTGCAGAGTTTGACGGTGCACAATCTCTATGTTGGAGAGGGTTTAGACTTCACGGGTGTCCCCACAAAAATGCTGACAGTTAATGTCACTTTGCGCATGAGCATCTATAACCCTGCTACATTTTTTGGGATTCATGTGCACTCCACACCCATCAATCTTGTCTTCTCAGACATCACAATTGCCACAGGCGAGGTAAGAATTATCTTATTACCTATTTCTTCTGCTAAACAACAATTGTGACACAATATTTATGCTCATCAACGTAAGTACATAAATAGAGACATTAAAAATTGAAAATATATCAAGTGAGTTACTATTACTAACATCTACATTGGCTTATGAGTAACTTTTTGCAGCTGAAGAAATACTATCAGCCAAGAAAAAGTCACCGCCTTGTATCAGTGAATGTGGAGGGTAATAAGGTTCCCCTGTATGGTGCTGGATCCACCATAACAGTCTCCCAAACTGGCGTTGAAGTTCCACTCACATTGAACTTTGAAATCCGGTCACGTGGAAATGTGGTTGGTAAACTAGTAAAGACAAAGCATCATAAGCAAATCACTTGCCCCTTGGTCATCAACTCTTCGGCATCAAAACCCATCAAATTCAAAAGAAATTCGTGTACCTATGAGTGATGAATGTCCATTTTCTGAGAGTTAATCTTTTTTTGCAACTGTACCTAAAAATTGTATAATCTATGGTCTGTGACTCGCTTCAGAATAGAAGGTTCGTTTGGTTTGCAAGAGAAGCAATATATGCACTCGGAAAAATACTTTACATACAAAATCCCTTCTGTACTTTACTGTTATGAGCCCTGTGCCAATAAATGCATGTAAATTTGAGTATGCATATGCATGAAGTGAATAGATAATTCGCCAGTTCATTACAGAGGAAATTGATAAGTCATGTTTATAGAAAACCCAAGTGAAAGTGCGGAATTGTAGACTGAAAAGGACAATCATTTGATTCAGTTTATGGAGAACTTTTGAGCAAAGTACCATGATGTAGCTTAATGTTTAGGCTGGTATATGGTTCAGATGATTTGAAGAGAGCTAATTTTGTTTAACATTAGATAAAACTGAACACAATAATGATCTTAATTAACGAGATAACAACAACAAGAAGGTTTTTCAGGGTATCTTTTTGGGATGCATACAAATTAAACTTGCTGTGCTTATTGATCCAGCATAAAGAGCTTTTTGGTTTATTTGGTTTTAAATGTAAATTATCAAACGGGCCACTAATGATATTTCCACTACATGCAAGCAAGAATCACTGCATAGCTTGTATGGGTGGAAAATGGAAAGAAGACACTCAAACACATTATAAGGAAATTTTAACTATCTTTTTATTTTATTTAATGATATTTTTAATAAAAATATCTTAACTTTGTTTCTTTTAGGTTATAACCCTGCGTCACCAGAATAAAACTGTTTGATAAAGGATTGTATCACACAGTGTTTGTTTATGCGGACGGATTCCCTCAAAAAGTTTATCATCCACGATTTGAACAGAAAGTTGGAATTTTAATGAATATAATATTATTTAAAATAAACATTAGTGAATAGAGTATTTCTTTTCGAGTCAGTAAAGATTTGAGGGAGAGACAGAATTTTATAATAATTTTTATATAATTAATTTATTAATATTTATATTTATATTATAATAAAATAAATATAATTAATTATATAATATATTATTAATAAAATAATAATAATAAAATATTAATAAAAATAACAAAGATTAATAATAAGTTTATAAAATATTAATAATATTTACATTAAAAAATAAAAATAATAATAAATAATAAGTAATAACAATAATATTAAAATTATAATAATAATCAAAATAAATTTATATAATAATAATATTATTTAATAATAATAATTTAATTTTTATTTTAAATTAATTGATAATCTTATAAATTTAACAATTTAAAAATAATAATTCATTAATCACATTCAATAAATTAATTATATTTAATTTTAAATTAAATTTTACTACAACTTCATCTATTAAAAAAATTACAAAACAAACTTTTATAAACTTTCTATTCAAATTAATCTCATTATCTTTTTCTAAATCCAAACAACCTAATTTTCCTCACATTTTCATCTTAAATCATTTTAAATTCACTTTCTCGAATCTACTTTCTAATCCAAATCATAAATCAAAATAAAACTGTTAAATTAATAGACACTATTTGAAATGAAATGTTATTTCAGTTTATAACTAACTATAATTTATTGCAATATATTATAATTATCTTTACCGTTTTAATAAAAATTTAGTTATCTAAAAACTAAAATTTATGTATAAAATTTATAAACTTACATTTTATTCATTTTTGTATGTATAGATTACTCCAGTAGTTAATTTTAGGAAACACTTCTAATACAAAACCCTATACACCTTTCCCAACTATTTTTCTTTTTCAATTTTCCACAATCTGATTGACTATTTTTTTATTAATAGGCAAATATAAGCAAGGAAATTCTCCTCCTGATAAAAATCTAAAATTTTTATCCGTCCCTTTTTTTTCCTTGCAGAAAAAAAGAAAGAACAATTTTTTTTTCACTATGGTCAAGGATAGTGGCAGTCTCCTGAAATCTTGTTAACATGGTGGCCCTGAAATTAAGGCGCGTTCATAGTTTTGTCACTGTGCCCTTCTAAACCATTCTCGGCAGCGTTTTATTTCACAGTTCACACACATCTTCACTGAAGTGCATTGTGCCCCTTTTCCCAATTTCCTAAACTTTTCAGAAACCCCATCAGATCTTGATCCCCAGCCAATTCTAGTAGGCCAAAAACAACATGGGTACGAGGAAACACACTTTAAGGTTCATCGTCGTCCTCCTGTCCCTTCTCCTCGTACTCAAGTTTAACATTGCAACAGAGGTTGAGGATGAGTTGGAGGAGCTTTTAGCAGTGGACGAGGAAGTAGAGCGTGAAGCCGATGGGGGTGGCGAGAAACTATCAGAAGCAGAGGTTTTAAGCAAAGCCCAAAGAATCGTTATTGAGCTCAACAACGACAACACAGAGAGGGTTGTTAATGGAAACGAGTTTGTTCTGGTTCTGGGGTATGCGCCTTGGTGTCCAAGGAGTGCTGAGCTCATGCCCCATTTTGCCGAGGCTGCAACTTCTCTGAGGGAATTGGGAATCCCTCTTGTTTTGGCCAAACTTGATGCTGACAGGTATACCAAGCCTGCATCTTTCCTTGGTATCAAAGGCTTCCCCACTTTGCTTCTCTTTGTCAATGGCACCTCTCAGCCCTACTCTGGTGGTTTTACTGCGTAAGATGCTCTAACTCTTCTCACTTATAATTGGCTTCTCCTATATGTATCCATTGATGTGTATTGATGAAGTGTTCAAACCCTTAAAAAAGGTTATGAAAATCTAATGCTGCTACATAATGTAGATACATAGAAACATTGTCCCTTAATGAACCTTATCGAAATTGTCCTCTTTATGTACGATTTCAAGAAAGGGATGAGATTAACAAGACTATTCAAGAGTAACTTGTGATGATAACGATTTATAATCTGTGTTTTTAATAATGTCCAAGAACTATGTTCTTAATTTGGATTTGCTGAACTGCAATTATATATATTGTATTTTTTAAGAATTTTTGTTCATATCTGGATACTATATACTTTTGAAATAATCATATTCCCGTGTCTGACACATGTATCCTACGTTTGTGTGCGCTGTTTTGGCTTGGCATGTTTATCGGGTTATTTGTTTCCATGATGCTTTCAGGGATGATATAGTGATATGGGCAAGAAAAAAGACTGGTACTCCTGTTACTCGGATAAGTTCAGAGGAAGAAGCAGAGAAGTTTCTGAGGAAGTATCAAATGTTTCTCCTTGGTCAGTTTGATAAATTTGAGGTAAGTGAAATTATGATTTAGGTATGCTAGGGTTATCATACTTGAGGTTCCATATTGATACGAGGTTCAGACGAGTGAGCTTTGTGGAGTTGATCAATTAACGTAATATTTGGTGCTGCGGATATTTTTTGTTAATGAATTCTGTTGATAATAAACCATTTACATTACCCCTGAATTTGGTAGGGTGGTATTATAGCATATTTTTTTGTATTATCGCAGGGACCTGATTATGAAGAATTTGTGAGTGCTGCAAAGTCTGATAATGAAACCCAGTTTGTTGAAGTGAATCAGGTAGAGATTGCCCGAGTTCTTTATCCAGCTATCAATTCTGCTGGTCGTTTTCTTGGGATTGTTAAGAGTGAACCAGAAAGATACACTGCATACGGTGAGTTTGTTGTTGGTTTGTAACTTTGTAGCCATATGTTGGATCGTTGTACTGTTTCCTCATTAAAATATAAAGTAAAACAGATATTGGTATTATTTGGTCATACGGGTATCACTTAAAGTGGCTATAACTTAATATGTGAATTCCATACTTGTTGCAAATTAGAACCATGCAAAGAGAATGATAATCTCCCGGCTTTTCTATTAACTTGAGCTGGGTATTCTGTATACATATCAGATTTATGTTATTTATGCAGTCAAAATTTGTTAGAACCACATTATAGGCCTGTTTACGTATAGCATGATTTTTTTTCCTCTTACATTTGTCTGTATTTCCCCCAACCAATCGCACCAAATGGTGAGGAGTGAGGACTTACTAAGGCAACATGCAAAACTTTCCTGATTGTGCAGATGGAGCTTTCACAATGAATAAGATACTGGAGTTTGTAGACTACAACAAGTTTCCATTAGTTACAAAGCTGACTGAAATGAATTCTGTCAGAGTCTATGCCGGCCCTGTCAAGCTTCAGGTCGGTATTATATCCATGTTTATCTACAATAGATATTCTTTTGACATGAAGTTATGTTCCTACTGACGTTTACTGGGATATATGTTGTAATTCATCTAGGTATATGCACATATCCGGTGCTCCAAATTTCGCATATGATACCCAGCATTAAAAGATTTATTGTCAATATTCAATAAATCTGACTATCATCAGGGTTAATTACAGTATATTCTTCTGGTGCTAATGAATGTTCTGGATGAACAGTGACTACATTTTGATTATTTGACATTATGCTTGATTTTACTTTTAATTATTAGGTATAAATTACTATTTGACTATGTAATACTATACCAATGAAAAATAACTCAGGTAATCACTCTAGCAAGTCTTTCATCTTTTCAAAATCATAATCTTTTCTATGATTTGGCATGTGTTGATCACTTGGTGACCGCGTTGATGGTTGATAGTTGGTAATTTAAACAAATGTGAGTATATATCTAAAGGAAATGAATGTCTTTTTCAGAACTTATTGAGTATTACTTCTTTTATACAAAAATATTCCGGAGAATCTGAACAAAATTGGTTCAGAACTTGGCTGTGCTTGTTCTCATTTAAGTTGATATTTCAATAACAGTAGTTTGGTTAAAAGACTAAAAAACCTTGCAGAAACTAAGCCACTAACAGACTTCCTAAAGTTTCTCCAACTGATCATCAACACGTGGGTCTTCTTTGTTAATCGATAATAAATTTAACTCATCACAGACTGTATGGATTGTTCCTTGTCAATTTTATTCATAATGTTTCTATTCAAGCTTACTAGTTACTAATACTCAAGGTTAATTGTTTACTTTTTTCTAGGTTTTTGTCTTTGCAAACATTGATGACTTCAAGAATCTTCTTGATCCTCTTCAAGATGTTGCAAGAACATTCAAGTCAAAGGTCATTAGTTACTTTGGCTTACATTTGGGGCTTTAAAAACATTTTCCTGCATTTTTTTGGAACTTCTGGTCTAATTCTTTTGTTTGAATGCAGATAATGTTTATATATGTAGATATTGATGATGAGAACCTTGCAAAGCCCTTCTTAACGTTGTTCGGTCTTGAAGAATCAAAAAATACTGTGGTTAGTTTATTAGTTGGTTACAATGATATTTACGGATTGTTTTATTAGTTTAAATAATCTTGACTACTGATGTGAATTACTTCTTTGTTTGCCATATAGGTAGCCGCATTTGATAATGGAATGAGCTCAAAATATTTGTTGGAATCAAAACCAACACAAAGCAATATTGAAGTACTATCTGCTTTTATGTTTATGTAAATTATTCTTTTGGTGATTACCTACCAGACTAATTAATGTTAAATGGTATTCGGCAGGACTTCTGCAATAATCTTGTGCAAGGTTCTATGTCACCTTACTTCAAGTCACAGCCAATTCCAGATAACGTGAGCACCATTTAAAATTTTCCGCATAATTTTCTTATACGTGTAAGGTGTCTTGCTAACTTAGTTTCCAACAATTCCAGAAATTGGCTGATGTCATTGTCATATGTGGCACTTTAGTTCTTTCGAATTAAATAGTATGCATAAAATATTTCAGATTCATTCTCAGAGATATATAGTGTGCTCTATGATTATAACAATATAATAGGACAATAAAAGAAGTTATTTATTTTAGTTCTAAAACTTATTTCAATGTGTTGTTAATTAATCATCATGGCATTGGAAATTGCAGACTGAAGCAAGTGTCCATGTTATTGTTGGGAAAACATTTGACGATGAAATCTTGAGCAGCAAAAAGGATGTGCTCTTGGAGGTTTGCAAAGTTTCATCCCTTCTATATTATATGGCATGTGCTCCAACTTCATTAGTTTGTTTGTGTGGGAGATAAAAATAATAAAATTATCTTCTCCTATAACTGTTCAGGAAAAAAACCTATCCAAAGAGGGTCATAATTTCATTATTGTATGTTCACCTCATAGCTTAAGCATTTAGTTTAGGGAAGGGGGCAAGTAGTGCCTCCACTATTGAAGGAGTCGTCATTTTCTGAAAATCTTTTTTAGTCACCATCTCCCCATTGTCCTTCAATATGGAGACTATGCAATGTCTCTGAATTCAATAACCGAGATTTTAAATGTGTTGCTCAATAATAACAATAGCTGCTCAAATTTTGTTGAAAATATTACTTCGTCAGCTAGGGGAACTTTTTTTTCCAAAAACGAAGATTGTATTATTGACTACTCCTTGGTGGATTTGCGCTCATGAGTCATGACTGAAAAACAGGTGTTTACACCTTGGTGTATCAACTGTGAGACCACTAGCAAGCAAGTAGAGAAGTTAGCAAAGCACTACAAAGGATCAAGTAATCTAATATTTGCAAGGATAGATGCTTCAGCGAATGAACATCCAAACCTACAAGTAAGAGTCATGAAAAGCTTTGTTGTTTATTTTTCATTGCAGAACACGCTCACAGAATCTATTCTGAAAATTTAAGATCCTGGGGTTTTATCAAGGACAAATGTTTTTTCCATATTGACGACTAACTTTATGAAAGTTTATGTTTTCTGAAGATGTTTTTTTACCTTTGCTTGATTTTTAAGGTGAATGACTACCCCACACTTCTGCTATACAGAGCAGATGATAAGGCAAATCCGGTAAGTACTTCTCGGCACTCTGATTTTGGTGATAGAATTTCGGTTTATATAGCTACCACTTTATATAACCAAACATTTTCTTATGCAGATCAAACTTTCTACAAAATCTAGTTTGAAAGGATTGGCTGGATCCATCAACAAATATCTAAAAGTGAAAAATGTCAAAGATGAGTTATAGAATACAAAAAAGTTTCGGTAGAAAAACATTCTACCATCTTGAAAGTAAACAAACATTATATGGAAAGAAACAACTACAATAGTTGCCTTGGGAAAGCATTTTCTATTTGGTATCCTTTCCCATACTTTTTTTTGCTGCACCAAATGTAAGCCACTTTATTATTGAATTAGCTCACTGCTAAATCGTGAAAGGCTGCATTATCAGTACGTGATGAACTAGAGAACATCACATGTATCAAAGTTTTTATCTCCGAAAAGGGTTATTCAGCTCTAAGTTAAACAAATTCATGTGCACATTTATATATCGGTTTCCCGTTTCACAGACCTCGATAATAATTTGTAGCGGTAGTTAGTAGGGGATAATGAAAAAGGCTAAGTGCTAGCTGGCGTGTCAATAATTGTTCTATAATCTTTATCTTATTGATATGCTTAGTTCAGTTAATCATCTAAGATTCTCCACCAAACATTTTGCCATTAAATACTAAGGAGCCAAATACAAGTATCAAACCAGCACATCACATTTATTTCAGTTATTTCCTGAAACAGTATACTTTGAACAACTTGATAAACGTTTGATGTTGACAATGTATTGTTTTTCCAATGTATTATATACTAAGTTTTAAACATGGTTTGACTTTCTCTTCACCATTTGATCAATAACATTTATTGTTGCCAGTCCATGCCAGAAGGTGAGGGCCATTGCACTAGACAATGAAAAGAAGTTTTGCACTATTATTTAATCATAAAATATTATATATTAGAAGTTTTTATTTTTATTTTTATTGTAACTATCTTTAAGAATATTTAGAAAATATGTTTATCTTAGTGATAATAGTATAAAAAGAACTTGCATTAAAATGCCCGTTAAACTCAGTTTATATAATCAAAATTCACTAGTGGTATTCATTAAAAAAATTCGTAACTAAATATTCGTATCAGTTCACTCTCAATACATAACTCTATCCTTTAATAGCGTTACAAATAATAGGACGGAGTAATTCTACTTTTGAAATTACTTCCAATAATTTTCGGTAATATTTTAGAAATAATATAGGTATTTGAATTTTTATATACTAGAATGCTGTCAACGGAATATAATATTATTTTGTTTACAATTCTTTCAGTATCTTTATTTTTTTTTAAGAAAAAAAATTAAGTGCTATTATCCTAACTACAACTTTAAAATATTTTCAAGATTAATACAATATACTTTGTTATTTCACTCTAATCCAAAGTTTTCAAATTTATTCAAAACGAAATTAAAACAGTTTATATTCTGAAATTTGTTCAAGTTGACTTTAAAAAGTAAGTAAATTATTTTATCAAGTGCACTTTCAATATAAGAAGTAATTTAATCTGATATGTAAATAAAATGTGTGATATTTTAACTAGTATTTTCACTTTTATGAGTCATGTGTTTATTCATTAAATATAGGCTCTATATAATTTCATCAACCTTTTTAAAGAGGGGCATGGTCCAAAAAAATGGAAAACTACTTTTCATAACAGTCTTTAATAAATAATAAAACCACACATTTATTATTTGCTACAACACTTGTGAACATATCTTGTAGTTATAGACACATCTTTCAATTACATAGTCTAAATAATAAAAATAGTAATAATTATAATTACTATTACTACATAATTTAAACTGATAATGAATAAAATTTTAAAAAGGTGACAATCTTTGAGACATTAGATAATTTTCTAACGTGAGAACTACATCCAAGATTCAGGCATGCTTGACAAACAATTAAATGCAGAATTTTGTTGCTTAAAATTCTTGACAAAACACTAATAAAATTAAGACTTGGTAAAAAAATTCGAATTGAAAAACAAATGAAAAATGTGAATTAAATAGTCCTTTTCCTTGAAATTGAATCTACAAACAGCCTCAATTTTGATGCTTAGGCTGCGTAGGTACAAAGGTTTTCAAAACCCATGTACTCTTTATGTGTAATTTTTTCGACCATGCTTGCTATGCCCACACTACCTGCAATGATAATATCAGGGTAAAAAACCAAAAAATGTTAATAAAACATTGCAAAGATACAAGGCTTTAGGCATGAACAGAAATGCTAATGAGACTTGCCTAGTGATAGTGCACTGACAAAAATGGTGCCAGATAGGATGAAAATGATGAGTGATGCTCTCCCCATTAAGGCAACAAGCTTTTTCACTAAAACTTGCCCAACAAAGGCAGCCAAAGTGGATACAGCCACAAAGTAAAGAGCTACAAGAGGTAACCAAAAGAGTGAATATTTGAAATTTTATATATGATTTAAAGCCATAAAGTTCTTACTTTCTTGATTAGTTCTACTCCCATTATTAATCAATCACCATACTTACTATAAGGAATGGGAAACCGTTTCAAGAGGTAGTATTCCACCACTGACATAGATGCAGAAAATGTCATGGCAAAAGTAGCTGTAGCACTTGACACCTGCATAGAAAACAAAATTGCCACTCACAAAGTTCTCCACAAATCTCAATCAACTGTAGAAGGATGAAAGGTGGTACCTGAGGAGGGATTCCTAACTCCAGGAAAAGTGGTCCCAAAATGAAACCTCCACCAAGACCAAGCAAGCCACCAACCATACCAGCACATATGCCACAGGCAGAATACATAATTAACTGGTGTGGTCGCCATTGTGTTTGTTGATCTCCTTTCGATGCTATCACTGTCTTCCCTTTGTATAGACTCACAGCCTGAAAGGATGTCACTCCTAATGCCACAGGGACCTGCAAAAGAACTAAGAAATATGGTCACTATCATGCCCTTCTCTAACATGGCTTTTTTCATGCAGAGTTAATTCGAACCAAATGCAACTTTGTTGCACTTCGTTTCATGTCATGTGGAAATGATATTTATGCACCTGTAATAGATTAAGTATCCAGTACTCGATTGAACAAGTTGTTGTGTGACTCTGTTTGAAAACAAACAAAACCATGGTTTAATCACCATTCCACGTGTACACATACAAGAAAGTAAGAAAAAGAAAATGGAAATTGCAGATTTAAATTGCTCATCAGAAAGATACCAACTTTTCCAATCTCGCATGCAAGTATAACGACCCAGACAGCGAAAAGAATTCCTAGAGCTTTCCAGCGAATATTCCCAACAAGAGATCTCTGCATGGCAGCCACATGTGTCATTACCACATAAATAATAGAATCTGCTTAGTGACAAACTTTAGTGACCAAATCTGTTTTTCAATATAAAATGAGTGGCCATTGATGTTATTATTTTTTAATTTTGATTCAGCATTCTCACCTTTTGGTTGGGTTTTTTAGGAGCTGTATGATTACTTGCGTGTGGGGGTGTCGGGCCTCCTGGTAGAGGCTCATATGCGACCTCCTCAGTTCTTTCAGTGCCTAATTAGAGTGTGGAATATATAATATGATAGTTTTGGAAACCACAAACAACTAAACTTACTACAAACATCTACAATGCACTTTTCACTGACCCACTTACCATTTAACTGTGATTGTCTAGCAGATTCCTGGAATTATAACAGGAGATGCATTAAAAGGATGTTACAAAAACAAAAACAAAACAAATTTATTAGTAATTCCACATGAAAGATTTCTCAAAAATCTTAAGCACCTTCTTGATGATGGTTTCTTTTTTCCATGTCTCGACCCCCTTTAGAAATGCCTTGGTTGCAATTCCTGTTTTGTACACACCCAGATAAGCTACTTCAAAAGACTGGCAGCGAAAGAAGAGAAAAAAAATGATGAAAAGTGAAATTCTTAATGGTTCTTGCCTAAGAAAATAATTATTAGCAAGATTGTGATCATCCAATCAGCAAAAATAACATTGAAGGCAACTCCAATGCTGATTCCAAGCACCAGCACTGGTTGGAAAAGAAGTGCCAAATCGTAATCAATTACTGGCATGTCAAGTGTTGGGTGTTTTTGCTTCAAATTGTAGAAAACAGTTGATGCGGCTCCACCCGTAATCATACCTTCATACACATCAAACCATTAGCACTCACAAATCTGATCTCACAAACAACATTCTAAATAATAACCTCAACAATACTTTTTCAACCACTGAGCTCCAAATATTGATTGATTTTTCATCTAACCAATAACTCTTCGGGGACTTTACATTTTACAAATTTGAGAACAAGGTTCTCATATTTTCCACTTTCTTAGTATGTTCTTTATTTCCTTGCAACTTTTCCTCAGTAAGAAAAAAGAATATCAGAGTTTTCTCTCACTTTCTTTCTCTCCAGGTAGATCTTTTATTTAAATTCAGAGTATAAAAACAATATTAAAAAAATTAAAATTAAAGTCCCTTATCCATACATTTTGTAAAGCTATCTTTATCTAGTATTATTCATCTATTTTTTATTCATTTCAAGTTTAGTAAAGTAATTAAAAAAATTCTTAAACATTATAAAAGTTTGTATGTTCCTTATTTATTACTATTTACATAAATTTTGTATGTAATTTTTTGCTTTTAAAAATAATTATATAAAACATGAGAAATACCATATTTGCATTGAAATACTGATAATAATAATAATAATAATTAAGAAATGTAATTTGGACGAGAGAAAAGAGGTGGAAAAAATGAGAAATGTAATAAATGATAAAGATACAAAAATTGTTTTTACATAGAATATGATATGAATTGCTTATGAATAACAGAATTAAAAACACTTTTAACTATTATGTAACAATTTCTAAAATTATAAATCTGTGGTAGAATATTCGTATTATAAATTTTTTAAATATATTTAAAATTATAAAAAGATATCCATATATCAAAGGAAAAGGTTATAGAGAATGTTGTTGTCCAACTAGTATGAACCATTGAATAAAATAAAGAACTTTATAAAACTTTATGACCACAGCTTTCTCCAAAAGTGGGCAAGTGGCAGCTATGATGAAGAATCACGACAAACACACAAAAACATAGACGACCCACCCTTCTGTTCCTCGTGGTCAGTTTCTGGTATTAAAAAATGGTGAGCGGGCAAATCATTTTTTTTTTTTAATATTAATGTATCAAAGAGAAACATGTCCAGCATCATGAAGACAAAGACAAAGATAAAAATAAATAAATTAAAGAGCAAAAGTAATAGATATATGCAAATTAATAATGATTCTAATATTGAAATAAAAAGTTAATTTCTCCTTTGTTCAGATATTTAGACTGTGCTCATAATATTGCGACAATTATATTATTTGGCGTAAATTTGTTAAAAATGATTTTAAGATAAATAATTTTGTTTAATATAAAAGAATCAGCTTCTGCATAAGAAAAAAAAAAAGACATATTACTGAAAGAATTATTGAAAAATAATCAGAAGACATACATTTTTATATTAAAAAAACTGCTTATGTTTCAGACATTTTGTTTATTAAGTTCCAACTGTTGGTCTCAAATGTCTTGCTTATTTTAAAGATAATTTATTTTTTCTATAAAGAGCTGAAACTAAGTGAGAAAAAAATCCCCGGATCTTGATGATATTCGCAGCATAAAGCTTCTGCAGTTTTCAATTAACAAATTTGATCACAGAGATAATCACACAAAATCTAAGTTTTTATTTAGCACTCAATATTAGACACATCTCAACTTAAAAGACAAAGACTGTCCTTTTAACTCTTTCAACGTGTTTTTCTTGTTTTAGATATACCAAATCATATTAAATATTAAAGCATAAATTATAGTAATTCGTATCATTGCATTAATTTAATCATAAATTGATATATACAGGAAATTAATATGTCGATTAATACAAAAAAAATGCCTTAAATGTTAATCTGGCTATGCATAAAATTAAATTTACTTATTTTTAAGTATTTAAAATCAATATCTTATCCTAGTTAAATTAAAACTACTTAATATAAATTATTCTATGCAGTGCCCTTTGTTGGTATAAAAAGTTGTAAAAAGTAATAATATATTTACAAACTAAATTTCCAAGTACTTATATTTAGTATATATAATAAACATATTCATTGATTTTGGATAAGAATACCAATGATAAATTTTCCTTATAGTTCCATCCACCCTTATTCAATCCAATCACCTTATATCATACACTGAAGAATTATATATTTCCAATTTTAAATTCAATCCAATCCAACTCAGCCAAAATTATTAAATAATAATAACATTCAATCTACTCACTACTCTATTATATATTTTCAATTCTCTAATTATTAAATAATATACTCTATTTTAAAATTTTATTTCAAAAAATATAAAAGAAAATGTTTTAAAATTGTAAAATTGAGACAGAAAAATCATATACTATAACTTAATTGAAACCATTCAATTAAATCAAGATTTGATTAGGTTAAATTGAGTCTAATAAAAAAAATTAGAAACACGAACAAATCAAATCTCATATTCTTTACTAGGATTGAGTAATAGAACAGTTCAAACCTACCACAATCGAACTTGTTGGTAAACTCTAAGGAAATTTAGATATAACCATATTCTTTCACCATTAGTAGTCTTAACATTAACATTAAACAGAAAAATTTCATTGTAGTTTGTAAATTAATCAAAACGAATTAAAAGTTTGAAAGGAAATTTAATTATAGATAGCCTAAACTTCTTGTTGTTGCTTTAAAAAAATAGTTTATACACAGAAAATTGTTATTATCTTAAATGATTTGTTGCAGCAGCAGTTATCTGTAAGAAAATGCTTACATTTGGAGATTGCAGTAGAAGATTTTGGATCAAATCCAATGATGAGAGAAAGCATGGTTACAAATATTCCACCTCCACCAACACCTCCCACAGTCCCGAATGCAGATCCTAGGAATCCTATTATCGTCCCTGTTACTATTCTCCATCCAAATTCTATGTCCTGCAAATTCAACCACCCATCATCATCAACACTTATTTTGCTCAATAAAATTAATCAAATAATGAGAAACAAAGAGAAAAGTTTTGGTTAGTGAGTACCCACTTACCGGCCAAGTATGTTGGTATCCTGATTCAGATGAACTCCATAGAAAGTTCACAACTTTAGAAAGAAAACCAGTACCCTTAGTCTCAACGGTGGTGGAATCCACGGTTTTGTCGTTTAGGTTTTGATGAACAGAAAGAGAAAGAGAGGGTGTGATCAAAAGAAGAGTAATTGCAAAAATCACTAGTTGTGTTGATCCATTCACAGCCATCTTGTGTGTGTTGTTCCTCACCAAAGCCAAGACCCAACCTTGCTAGATAAAAAGTTGCATAAACCCAAAAGCTTAGTGCAAGAATCAATAAGCAGGCACATGTGTGGTAGGTAAAGAAGTGATGAAATGAGTCTAAGAATGAAAACCTGCGTTGTTGCCTCAGACAAGTAATAATTGCAGAACCAAGCACACTCGTTTTCCGTCTCTTTATCTTTCTTATTTCACACACATACAACTGCCGCTTTTCTAATAAAACATTTTATAATATTTTTACAACCAAAATAACTACTTATCAACTATATTAAAAACATGCATATGATACTGTTACTGTTCTTCGTAATCATCCACATTTCACCCTTCTTATTTTTATTAATTCTTTTATATTTCTTCCATCATGTTTGTTTTTTTCTTTTTTTTTTTTTCTGTTTCTCTGGTTTACATTCCACCTGCAGATATGGAATATTGAAACCGACCCTTTGGAATTATATCTTAAAAAGCTGAGTCAGGAATGAGTTGGATTAAAGATTTTTCTTATCATGCCACTTGAGTGTTAGAATATGAGTAAAAATGCATATTTACACTTATATCTTGTAATGGTGACCAGCTATAAAATGAGTTGGATTAATATAACTCAGTTCAGAAATTGTCAGAAGGTCAATTTATTGTACCACTTTTTTTAGAAGGGAAGAGAATAAAATGACGAAAGAAAGGAAAAAAGGTGAAAATAAAAAGGTGTTTGATTGACTGAAAAAAATTAATTTTTTCATTTTTATTTAATAATTTTTAAATATAATTTATATGGTAATATAAAATTTTATGTAGCTGTCATTAATTTATGTTGAAATATTGAAATTTAATTTGAAAAATAAGACGAAAAGATAGATAGAGAGTGATAAGAAGTAAAAAAAAATCTACAATGAATCATTAAAAATATTTTTAGAAACTTACGTTAAAAAAGAAAATTATGCATACAACTTATTTCTTACTTAGAACAACAAGGTTGAAAATTTTGAAGGTTCTTTTTCTTAAAGGAAACTGAAACTTTACAAGTGAAGTTTGGCGTAAAGTAGAAAAGGAAAATAAATTATTTCAATGTCAAATTTTTTTAAAATGAGATCATGTTTTATTTGAAAGTTAATACACGTACAGGATCTTACAATAATTTATGCAAACAAATTATTCCATTTCACATAATAAAATCAAGAATTTAATAACTACAATTAATAAATTATCATAAATAGTAAGATTATTGTACTATTATTCAATATTAATATTTTATACTATTTTTAACCATAAGTTGTTAAAAATATTAATTTTAGTAACAATTAGTTCAAAAGACATATTTAAATGGTTTTTATTGTGTTGATAATGAAAAAAAATCTTAGCACTGAATGTAACATTATTTCGAAATCAAGCACAAACAAAATATTAATCCTAAAAATAGTATTTATTAAATTCTTTGACTTATTAAACATATGATTTTTGTAATTAGAAAGATGTTTGATACCAAAAAGGAAAGAAGTTTCGATATTTCTTGAACTTATTAAATTGTTCTTTTACTTTTTTCTCTAAATTTTAACTTCTTAATGCATTCGCAGTTTCTTTTCAAAATAAAAGTGCTTTTTTTTTTCCTTTACGCGTCTCTTTTTAAGAGATTCTTTTGGAGTTATAAATCCAATTTTGTCTTATTTAAAATGATAAAACACAACCGACGTGGGAAAATGATGAATTTGCATTTGTTATTCACAGCTATTTATTAAGAAGTTAAAATTACAATGACAATATATAACATAACATATAAGTGTTAGCACAACGTCAAAAAGAAAAAGTAGTACGGCCCTCGTGGAACACCTTAAAAGCAGAAAAGTACATTTGAAGTTAGTTTTGGGTCCTAAAAAATTTATTTATGGAGACAAGGAATAATTCAATGTATATAATTTTTGGCTAAAGAGCAGGTTGAGGAAGATAATGTAGCATTATAGCATAGCAGAAAATAAAGTGCAGAGAGAAAATGAAGAAAAAAAAAAAGTGAGATTGGTGTCAGCACTTAAATTTCTCAATTCAAAATCAAAACTTTAAAACAGTATATTTATGCATATTTGTTTTTATGAATCTTTAAAAATCTTTTGTTTATTGTTATTTGATGCGGAACTTAAATCATCGTTTAAGTGTACTTTTTGAAAGACATCCCAAATATAATATTGTCAATGTACATGATAGCAATGATGATCTTTACGTGAATCCACACGGTGACAATATGCAACTTAATTATATTAAAAAAAATAATTTGTTAATTTGTGATATCTTTGTTTTCAATTTGGTATTTTAAATTATCTGTTTACTAATAATTTGGTCTTTTAAAATATTCTCAAACTATGAAATAAATTTATATTACTCATAAATTAATAACAACAAAAAATGTGATCATTTCTTGTGTTATTTTCACGGTTTTTTTTTTTCTATTTTGACCCGTCTTTTACATAGTTTATAATTTCTCTTATTTTCAATTCCTTCGTTTACCTATTAATATAAGATATGCTTTTAAACATTATTAAAACATAAAAGTAGTTTTAAGAATCAAAATAGTGATACATTATAAGTTTAATAACTAAAATAATAATAAGTAATTAAGTTAAAAATTAAATGAAAATACCATACATAGTAACGTCATAAGTCTTAAATAAATAAATAAAATATTTTTGCTTTTAATTTAGCCCATTACGTATCATCCATGAATTACCTCACACACACAAAATTTTTATAATTGTTTTACTTTAAAAATATTAAATTAGTAGTATGTCACTATTATTTATCCAATTTATAGACAGTGTGTCGGGAAATAAATACTGTATAAATACAATGATTCCGGATATTAATTATTTCCCAATATAAACCAAGAAATGTGGCAGACAATACATAAGGGGTTACACTTCGGGAATATCTGGGGAAGAGTCAATTTTTTTTTTTTTTTATTTATGAGAATCATAGTGGTTAGGAATATTAAATCTGAGTATCATAGATTTGTTGAAAATATTTAAAATCTGTTCAATAGGTTTAATAGAAATTGTTTTCACGTGTTTTTGTAAGATTATGCAGTAGTGGATATTTGGATCTTAGCACAGGCAACTAAATGTATATAGAATATGTCGCTATTTGCTTTCAGTATATGCACATCAAATTTTTAAAGACAGAAAAACTTGCTGATATTTCTTCTATCTGGTTATATTAAAATTCTCAAATTCATTAAAAAAATATTTTAGTCAATAAAATAATTTTATATATTATTTTAATATACTAGTGTGTATATTATTTTTATGTGACTCCAATTTAATGCAGCGATAACTTATGGTCACACTTCAGTAGACTATATACTTATTAAATTATTATAATGCGTTTGTTAATTTTGCGACGTTGAAGATGCAATGAACCTTTCTCCATTTTTCGTTCTTATCTGTTGAATTGTATGTTACTTGTTTAATGTGATCCTTTTAGTTGTTGGAGCAAAATCGTTTGTTTTAGTTTCTTTATTTCACCATGAACTTCCCTTGCAATTATAAGAACTTAGGGTTTTGGAACATATTAATATGAATAATATAGCTATGCCTAAATGGATAAAATTTAATATTATGTGATAACTTAAAAAAGTTACGTATTTAAAAAAAAAACTTATTTATTATGTCAATAATTCGTGATGAAATTCTATCATTGTTATTTATTTCTCTCACCGTAATGTGGCAGATAGAAATCGCTCACTAAATACATTTTTATATAAAATATTTCTAATTAAATCTTTAAATAATAAAACTTCTACCAACATGCTTTTTTCTCCTACAAGTCTTAATAAACTTAAGGAAAACGTTTTGTTAGTTCATCTCCTTCCTCTGAAAAAAAAAAGGTGATGACTAAAACTCACAAGAAAGTTTAAAATAAATTAACAGCAGAAGTTAATTTTTTTTCTTATCAGTTTCTTTGTATAAAGTGTTTTTTTTTTTCAAAACAATGCAGTGGTACAGTCTCACGAGAACTATATTTTCTAAAACTTAATATTTTCATGCGGATAAGTATTAAGGATTAAACTTAAACATATTTTTAGAAACAATAAGTCAAAAATTTGTAATTTTAAAATAGTAAAACAATAACTTCATATTGAATAAAATAAAAAAAATTAAAATTGTATTTAAACCTTAAAAAGAATCACATAACATTATGTATAAAACTGAGATGAAATTCTTAAATATAGTGTAATTTATGAATATAAAAATTTTAGTTCCTCTAATTTTTATGTCGAAGCTTTGTTATTGAATACAAGAATTTGTCGATACTTGACACAAAGCGATAAAATGAATGAGAATTATCCATTGTTAGAAAGACAAGACAAGGTACTTTTAATTGGCTGTTATTGTTTATATTTCCTGGTTTCAGTTTGGATGAAGTGTCGTGCACGAGGAATGTGTTTGGATTGAATTCTCCAACTTTCATTTGCTTGCTGTCTTTTTTTTACTTATAAAATTGTAGAGTGTAAACAGGTATTTTGAATGGTCCAACAATATTAGTTAATGCTCTTAATAAGAAAAAAATTCACATCTTCACAAATATTTGAGTTTAAATTCTAAATAAAGTTTGGTACTTATAATGTTGAGTGGGTGAAGGTTAGATATAGAGTAGTTAGTTATGGAATTATCTTAGGCCTTTGTATTGTGTTTATCAATATCCCAGTAGTAATATGGATGGAACTAAACTTACAAGCAATACTAAAGTTGCTGGAATATCGCTTTCATTCTTTTCACAATTCAATTTGCATCTATTTATAATGGATATAAATGTCGTTGGTTCACCCAAACACCGCCTTATTTATTGGAGTAGGTGTTCACATTTCGTGTAATTATGAAAAAACAAATAAATAAAAGATTTATACGTAGACAATTTAGTTTTAATACGTAGAAAATATTGAAACAAATCTCTTTTCTTTATTTTTCAAATAAAATAAACAAAACTTCTTAGACATCCAAATTTTAAGTTTAAGATAAAAAATTATATTTGTTACATTCTCACATTCATATTATTGATGACAGCAACTCATAATAAACATTTTATGTATAATGTTCATATAAGAGAATTGCGTGATCGTACACTTCACCTATCACTGATATGTTATTGTACACTCACACTTGCCTAAAGTTGAAACAAAATATAAAATGTTATGCTTTCGTCACTTGATTGGTGTTTTACATGCTTTTGATCTTGTCTGTCTTTTTGTGATCAAAAGTAAATCGCATGTTATTTTTTGTTGACTGATTCAATGTTTATTTTAACAAAAATGAAATTTTATTGTAAAAAACCTAATATAGAAAATGTGAATTGTGAAGGAAAGAAGTGATAGTGTGAAAGCAGCAAGAGTGGTGCAATAGACAGAAAACACGTTATGCACGCCACATTTCACGTCTCACGCGTGCTCTAAAACTACCTATGTAAGTGTTCATTTATATAAAAATAAAAATATCTGTGTGGAAATTTTTTTTTAACAATAAAAGATAAAAAATATTTTTTTCTCTTTATTTATTCTTCCATTGAATAAAAGTATATGGTTCTTTGTGTTTTCCTATTTATTTATTTTTCTCTTATCGTAATAACGTTTATAATGTCGTTCTTTTACCATTTAAATTTATTTTTTAAAACATTTAAAAAGTTTAAAAATAATAGAATTTAAATTGATTTTCTTAATATATAGAAGTGGGCCAAGCTAGGAAGTAGATTGGATGCAACTGGCCCATGGCCCCGGGCCCAATGATGGAAAGGTGGTGCCCTTGAAATGAAAGTGAAAGAAAGACAAAATAAATATTTGACTTGGAAGTGTCCTTTCCTCTATTTATAACGGCTTATCCTTTGTGCTTTGCTGCAATGCAATTATTATTTGCGAATTATCTTATGCATTCATAACTTTGAAACATTATTTTATAGCATTTTTTATAGAATAAATAAATGCTTTTAATGGCTAGGATCATGTCCTGTGAATATGTCACTGAAAAGTAACTGAATTGATTGGCTTATTCATTATCATATTCATGCCACTTAATTAGTGTACGAGATTTGGCATCAACCAATCAAAGTTTTCAAAGTCTATTCACACTTTCAACCACAAATCCAATAACTATATCAATCATTTTATTATTATTATTATTTTATTATTAGTAGTAGTATTATTATAAACCACTGCCCACTGAACATAATGAAAATTTCACAAAATGTACAAGTACGGCTTTCCTTTCTTTCTCCCATATGTAATTTTTTGTCATCTCATGTTACAACAGAAACATTAAGTTTTCAAGTTTTTAACTTAATATTTTTAATTCACCTGCCCAATTAAGACATTGACCATCAATATATTAATGAATTTTTTACGTGACGCAAGCTGACTAATTACATAATAAAATTCTTTATTTATTTTGAGGTGTCTAGAGTTTATACTGATTAATTATTTTAAAATACACATATTATATAATAAATTCATTATAAATAGTTTATGTTGACATAAAATATTATTTTTTATTTAAATTGATTGAAAATAAATTTAAAGATAAAATATAATAACAAAAACACTAACATTTTTTTCTTCGTCTTATAATAATTTATTTCCAATTACTATATTCTCATTCATAATAACTAGTGATGTATATCTTCAAAAATAAAATAAAATTAGTAATGATGATTACATAAATGATGGTAGATGGTCTGTAGTGTGTTACGTGGTTGAAATATATGTGAAATTATTTTTAGTAGTTGTGTGGATAATTTTTCTTGTTAATAATAAAATTAATAAAATAAGTTATATTAGTAAAGATAAAATTAGTAATAATTATGTTTACAAAAGAGGAATAAATTATCTAACTACTGTAGTACTGACTATAAACTATCTGACTATATTACTAACGACTAATTCTACACTCATTAGTAAAATAGAGCATGTACTGACTTTGACATGAAATACATACTTTCATTGAATATAAATATGAATATAGATATTTTCTTTTTCTTTTCAATGTGACGAGACGATATATAACTGCCTGTTTTGAACTCATACCTGTCATTTTTTAATATATATATATATATATATATATATATATATATATATATATTTAAAATTTATATCTATCTTTTATTTTTTTATATTTATATGAATATGAGTTAATCATTATATTAAAGTTTTGAACTGGTTTCTAGTAGATCTTTCTATTGTGAAATGAGATGGATGAACTGTCAATTTCAATACTTACTAGTAACAATTTTGTATTAAAAAAATTATTTTTTATTCTTTTGAATAGAATAGTAATATAGTATTATATATGTAGGTGGATAAACTTTTTAACAAGATGATTATTTGTTATAGAATTTCAGACTTTAAGACCCAAATGACTACATGAGGCCATTTAGGTTAAGATGAGAGTCCATCCCGTCCAGACCTTCCCCTCGGCCCGAAAAAGAAACAACCACATTAGTTTTTTTATTTCTCTATATAGGTGTATTAAAAAAGGTCTAAATTATTTATACGTCGTGCTTTTAGATTACATAATCTAGCAACAATCTAAAATCCAATAATATTTTTAATCTAAAAATGTGATTTAGATTTTTAGATATAATCGAATATACATGATGATATTCAAAAGTGTATTTTCAGGTTTCATCTAAAATGTATTTCGGAATCTAAAAATATATTTTAAATTTATATAATTCATTCTACTTTTTTGAATCTATTTTTTTTTAATTTTAAATTGTATACTTTAAAGTACATCTCGAAATTATGCAATTAAGAGAAGGGTTTAAGTGTACAATTTTGATTTCTCTCTGAAAGTACTAAAAAAATGACATGACATTTAGTAGTCCAAACACACAAGATATGATGATGAGTTGGACGTTAATTAAAGGAAATGTTGTTCTTAGATCTAATTTAAAAAAATGCGAGGTTTCCCAGCACAAAATGTTGTATACAGAACCTAATAAGTTGTTTTAAATGCATGAATATAATAACTGTATGAAATAAATTGATGTTGAAAGTGTTTTAGTTGGAATGGTTTTAGAAAGTGAGAAATTAGTAGTAATGAGTGGTGATGTAGAAATATGTTGTCTGTGTCAGTGTGTACAATAACACAGCCCAAATTTGAATAAAAGTTGTTTTCGGTTTACGTGCATGGCTGCATGGTCCCATCCATTACTCTGCTGCCTCACTCTAGTGGAAAATTCTCAAAATAGTAATTACTATTTTCCTAATAGATGTTTCTTTTCATGATTTATTTTTATCATTTTGGGTATCTATTCTTTCAATTATTACTATTATGGTTATATAAGTTATTTTATTATTTGATACTCTTTCTACTATGCAAAGAAAAAATTCAAGTTATATATTCACCCTCTTTTGATGTGTGTGCATTTTTATGTATTTAGTGTTTTTTTTCTTCTCTTGTTTGGTACAAACATTGTATATAGACAAGATTTATAAAATTTATAAATTACATGACATAAGACCTTATTTTGTTGTTATGAGAGTTTTCGTATGGTTCATATTATTTTAGGTTAATGTATTTTATGTAACTTAAGTGTTCAACAAAATTTATTTTATAGGTTCCGTTTTTGGTTATGTTGTTTATAGTTTCTGTTTTTAAGAATATTCTCAATTAAGTTGAAGAAAACGTCATATTTTACAATATTTTTTGTTAATGACTTTGGCTAGAAGAAATTTCTATATTAGAGTTGTGTTTATCCCAACTTTTAGCCATAATCATTTGTATGTTGCAGCTTCTAATAATTGATTGGAAATACTAATTCATAACAACCAAAATAGACTTTTGAGTAATACAACCAACGTAGAGTTTTCAAAAAAAATATTTCATAATATATAGCAAATAAACATGAAAGGTCATGCAATTGAGTATTTTATTTTTTGGTTATGTCAAGCATGCTATAAGAGCGTTGTTCTCCTTTGTTTTACTTTAATTATTATCTATTATTACATTCACCTCCTTAGCTCATTTTTCCTATTTATTTATATAGCTGATTCATTTTGTTTGTTTACATCAATTTCATAGAGGATGGTTTAACAGAAAATTTCATGGAGATGGCTTAACAGAAATTTATTTCACTTTCAGTATTTCAAAGTATAATTGAGCAACATGTTCCCATATCAATAAAGTGATTTTTTTTTATTAATTTTGTAACCCGCAAACAAAGATGGTGAATACAAATAGTTGTAGACCATCATATTTTAAACATTTATATTATTAATTTTAATAGATATTTGTAAATGTTTGATGACGTAACCTATCATATGAAACCATATTAATTAGATTAAGTGTAATATCTTACGTAACAAACAAATTCATTCTAAAAAAGAACAGAATAATATATGGTTCAAAACTTTAACATAATTTCAATATAATTGAAATTGTAAAATAAACCTATTCAACTTTTAATCCAACCAAAACAAAATCAATCAAAATTTTAACAAATAATAACTAAATCAAACCCAGAAGCTACTTAAATAAAAAAACTACTTAACCTAGACATCACCTTTATTCTTAGATATCTCGTCAAACTTCAACTATATTTTCATGCAGGAGACTTACACAAATGCAATTTACCTACATTACACATAAACAGTCAGTCATTAATCAGTACCTTATTACTCAACACAGATTCATAATAATTGTAAAGTTTGGGCCTTCTAACCTCACCCTACTGATATTTTTTTTCTACAAAACCTCCTAAAATCAACTCTATTATGTAATTTCATTCAAAAATAACATATTCAACTAACCAAAAATTCACATGCTATGTAGTAACATTAAGTACATATTTTATTAATATACAAATCCTAAAATATTTTCAACTCATAGCAGTAGTGACATTCAAAATGCGCAAATAGTAATTCTGCAAATAAATACCCCATTAATAATTATGTAACTATGGTAACTTTCAAAATAAAGTTCTATTTTTATATATAAATTACTATATTCTTTATACAACAACTTGTTGTTAGACATATTCTTTCAATCACATATATTGTACTTACTATTAGTAATAAAATTTTTCTTATACATCTCTCTTATTCAATAGATCTCATATATTACTCTCAATCATTATGTATATATTCGTAATTGTCTTTGATTTATTATTATATTATGTGTAACTTTAAATTATGTTACGAAATCATATTTCACATTAAGAAATTCATCACTTAAATATTATACCTACAAAATTGTATAGAATAGCTTTGAAAAAGAGACATTAAATATTCAATCTAATAATACACCAAATCCTAATATATTTTTTATCCTATAAAATCAATTCTAAACCTATAATTAATTACTTACATATAGTTCATTTTAAATAGAAAGATGATATCTTGATACATCTTAAAATAAAATTCATTCTGACAACCCAATATATTAATATTTTGATTATTTTTCTTTTCTATTTAATATAAATGATCATTTAAATATTTAGGTGCCAAAATCAGTAGCAGTTTGAGCAACATGCAATGGGTGTTCTTGCCTGCTTCTGCAGGCTATGTGAATGGCCAGAGTTCAGTAGCTTTCGTTGCAGGGCACCAGTTTTAGAAGAAAGAAACAATCATGTGCCACTTTCTTTTGCAAGTGCAATTCAGGACAGAGGTGGGTGGAGGACTTTAACTCTTCCAAGTGTTCGACAGTGACCTCGCACTATGCAAACCAAATGCATCTCATCTCATCTTTATATCAAATTAATTAGTTTTCACTTTTCATTTCTCAGTGCTAACCATTGGGGACCATGCATCTCTTTCTTACAAATAAAGAACCTTTTATCCTTCACAAGCCCTAGCTAGGGACGGTTGGAGCAAGAGTACCAGTAATTCTTCTCACTCACCCATATGAACTTTTTTGTTAAAAACAGTAGCTGATTGCGTATTAAGTAATTGCTGCTAGTGCAGTGCCTAAAACCAATTTGCATGCTTAAAGTTAACCACTGCAAGAATCATTGAAGGACTATTTGATTTAGGGGTCTAAAGTTCCATTCAAATTTGGCTATAAGAATTTTATACGCTGTTGTTGGTTTAATCTTTTAGCCACCCACCCACCACCTTTAGCTTTGCATCTTAATCAATGCCACTGCACTTTAAACAGCATCAAGTCAAAATCAACATAATATTTGTGACAATTTAGATACTAAAGTCCCCAAACTAGCACTTTTTTTCTTCAATTATCTTTAATCGAAAGAGCACTAAAGTCCTCAGATTATGATATAGCTACCATATTTAATCTTTCATGTGTAGGGAGGGAGAGAGAAGGTTTGAAAGGGACAGATAGCATGGGATGCCGTAGGCAAAAAAGGGTAGAGAAACCTACACAAAAGAAAATACAGCCCTTTAGAGTACATTGTATTTCTCTTTTGGTAAACTTTGGAAATAGTTACCATCTGCACCAAGTCTCTTTATATAAGAACATAAGTAGGACAAAATTGTAGAACACACGAGAGCTAGAGCAGATTCTTATTAATACTGCTTCTGCTCTAGAAAACCTTGCCTTTTCACGTTAGTTAGTAGAACCAAACCACAAATGCTGCTTAGAGAAACCATTCGCAAGACCAAGGTTATACTTCACAAGACTCTTCGTAGCTTCAAGTCTGTGATCTTTGGAGGGTACCAAAAACTACCCAGATCTCTCTCCTTCAATCCGTTCCTCGGTCGCAGTTGCAATGCCAGAACTTACACAACTGATCAGTTCTACAATGAGTTTTACGACATGCTGCAATCTGATCTGAACAGAATCAAGAGGGGTGCCGACAACAATAGCATGAGCAGGTCCAGAGAGCGAATGGAAGATGCTGCAAACACTGAAACCCTCACCAAAGTAAGTTCACAAAAGAGTTTTGCTGAAGTTGGAGAAGTGGAAGAGAAGAGAAGCGAAGGGAGCTGTGAATTGGGAAAGAAGGAATGCTTGAATAATTCAAAGGGCATGAAGGAGGGAGCTCATGACTTGGCGCAAAAGATGAAGGAATTAGAGATGATGAACACGGGTGATGTTGAGCACGAGCTGGACATAGAAGAGGCACTTCACTATTACTCACGCCTTACAAGTCCTGTTTATTTAGATATTGTGGACAAGTTCTTCACGGACATGCACACTGAATTCTCAGTTCAAGACTCCTCTGTCAGCGTCAAACGCTCCAAGTCAAAGGGAAGACTTGGCTCAATCAGGTTGTAGATAAGTTAATCTTTGCTCAAAGAATGTTGTATTGTATATCAAAACTCTTTGTTTTACCATTTTGTGTCTCTGATTTTCCTTCTCCCAGTGTGCTTAGAGCTATTTGAATTTGTTTGGTGTGAATTCCCGATTTTTATACTTCTCCTTTTCTTTTTTACTTTCTGGTCATTTCAATCTTCAATTGAATCTATTTTGTACACAATAAAAGTGAATTATTTGGTAAGAATTTCTAGCCCAGTTTGTCAAATTTCCCAATTTTAAAACTTTCTAGGAATACAGTCTTTTTCTCAAAGAGATTCATCTTTGTAGAATTTCAAATTTTGTCTGGTTATTGAATAAGACAGGATGTGACCCATTTTCTGTTTAAGGAGAAAACTCATACAAACCAACTTGAATGAAAAGAAAGCACACTGGTTGGTTTGATATCGTTGCTGCGGTTCTTGAAAATTGAAGGAGACCAAAGTTGGCATCTTTAGTGTGGTTCTGGGTGTGGCTTCAGTTTGTGAAACCCAAGTTGGAAGTGTTGCAGATACATGGCGGGGATTTTAAGACTCTTTGAACATGTCTGGTTTCAAAATTTTCGTTTCACATCGAAAAGATCATTTTAAGCGGGATTCTAAGATTCTTTGAACTCTTTTTCCCACTCATTTCTAAAGTTAGGAGAGGGGTAGCAAGATTGAATGAAAGGAATGGCAGATAAAACGAGGGTTATGATTTACAGACACGAATTATTTGAAGCAGTTTCCATGAAAATTGACTATTGTGTTTTCGAATGATCAAGGGATGCATAGTATGAACTGTTTCCCGTTCAATTTGTACTAATTTGTTAATGAAATATTTCGTACTCTTTAACTTCAATAACAGAAATACCTTTTACATCACTATTTAAAAAAAAAAAAATACATCTACCCTACAATGCTCTTTATAATAAAATAATAATTTATTTAAATGCAAAGTGAATGTAGAACAGTGTCATCGCTATCAAAGTATAAGCTCTCCTTCAATTAAAAGTGTATGCATAGTATTAAATGTACTTTAATACTAATTATAGAAAATATTACATTATATATATATATATATATATATATATATATATTATTTAATAACAAATAAATTTTATTTTTTTTATAATA